>Ga0181523_10001204_pt1 | contig 27925 bp, 27 predicted proteins | sample PEATcosm2014_Bin_43_FD_119752 | JGI IMG/M metagenome (GOLD analysis project Ga0181523, IMG submission 119752) | Peatland microbial communities from MTU Mesocosm Facility, Houghton, MI, USA - PEATcosm2014_Bin05_30_metaG | ecosystem: Environmental > Terrestrial > Soil > Wetlands > Peat | place... | reverse complement strand
GTACCATCTCGACGAACACCTCTCTGGTCTGCGCGGGATCGCTCACTTCCCGCAAGAAGGCAATGCGGACTCCATGCATACCATCCTGGGCTTTAAGGCGAACGTGGAAGCCGAGGCGATCGATCGAGGTCATCTCCGCCTCCTGCGCCGCAATGCCGGCAAACCGTTTGGCGAGCAGGATGAGCGCATCCTTATGGTCGGCATTCATGTGCTGCATGATCTCGCACTTGTGCTCCGCCAACGGATCGGGTTGTGCTTCGGAATACTCCGGGGCGGTCACCCATCCCATTACTCCGAAGCCGCCCACGTAATAAACGTCCAACACATCCATTCGGTAAAAGAAGAAATCGTCAAAATCGACCCAGTACTTGCTATCTGGGTAACGCGTCAGGTAGACCGTACGCGCGGGAGCCAGCTCTGGCTCTGGGATTCTGCTAACCGTTCCTACTAGCGTGACCCTGGACGCACCGAGTGGGTCGCCGATGGCGTCAGGCTCGGTCACAAACAGACTGGCCCGCGGATCCGCTTGCAGATTCTGGGTATGCATGGCCATCGTGCTAATCAGGAAAATAGGACGGCCCCGGCTGTCCAGCCCGTAAGGCATCAAGGATCCGAAGGGGAAGCCAGGCTGCTTTCGCGACACGGTCGAGAGACTCCCGATGCGACCCGAGTGCATCAAGGTGCGCGCTCTCTCGGCGAATGAAGGCTCGGGAACGGCAGACTGACTATTCGTCGCACCACTCGCGTGTTTTCGGAAGGGCGGGGAAGACATTGCTGATCGCTCTCTCGGTGGGACTATGGGACAGTGTGTACCAGCACTGGCAGGAATGGAAGCCGAGAGTAAACCAGCCTCCGAATAATGACGTCAGACCATGGGCTATGCTTTCGACTTTTTCCTCGCCGCCCAACGCGCCTTCATCATCGCCGACAATTTCTTTCGCATGGCTGCACTCATCGGCTTGCGAGCAGCGGACTTCTTGGAGACGGGAGTAGCCTTTTTGCGCTCAGGCTTCCCCTTCTGCTTCGCCCCCGTGCTCGTTGGGCAGCCGCTATCTTGGCCCGAGCTGCTGCGCTCATGGTGAAACGTTTCTGGCCGCTCGCTGGCTTAGCCTGGCTCCCCTTAGGTGGACGACCACGCCGTGCAGGTTGGGAACCTAGTCCCATAAGAGCTGCAATTGCGTGCTCGATACGGCTAGCTTCCTGTCTAAGTTGTGCCACGATGCTTTGAATGTCCATGTGTATCCTTTCTTGATTGTGATACCAGCTCCAGCAGTTCGAGCGCTAATGGTATCACTACGTCTAAGCTCGTCCGGAGGGTTTTCCCCAGATGCAGTGTCGATACTCATCCACTGGCCGACTCGCTTGTCTCTCATGCGAACTGCTGTACCAGCCCAGAACTCACCGTGTCGCCTTTGGGGCTACTTCTTCGCCAGCATCGAGTTTCAATACCGCGCCAGTGGCCTCCATGATGAGGTTTCGTCATCAACAATCTCGTCATCAGCAATATAAGGATGGCGCGAGCAAAACCTTCGGGCAGCCTCAGCCACAAGTCTGTGGCGGATGCGTAATGCCTTGATGCCCAACCGGTGCTATACGAAGAAAGAATTCTAGCTGCTGTTTTTGCAGAGTCTCCTGCAGTTTTCCGCGTCCGCGATGCTCAGCCATTCATGAACCGCCAATACGCAGAAGAAGACGCTGACCGTGGTTGCGATCAGCGTCTCTATTTGGTGGGTCAAGATAGGCTCGGAGCTGGTTCGCGACGAGCGCTATCCGGTCTGTGGGTCCGCCAACCCAAACAACGGGCCTAGTTGTTAATTCGACAGATACGCCGCCACCACGATCCCATCGTTACCAGTTCCCTCGATGGCAAGAATGTCTCCGTTGGTGTCGATCAGCAGTGCGGTCACATTATTGTCAACCGTCAGCGTGCCGCCGCTCCCAAACGTGGCATCCAGCTCGCCGTTGGTGTCGAGCCGTGCAATGCCACCGAAATTCGGCCCCGAGACATCGGCAACAAGGGCGCCGACCACGACCTGTCCGTTCGATTGCACAGCCAGGGCCTGCGGGGTTTCGGTCCTGAAGCCGAAGCCAAATGGGGTGGAACTAAAGGTAGTATCCAGCGTGCCCGTTTCGGTGAAACGAGACACTTTCACGTTAGTGGGGCCGCAGTCCGAGCCGCCTTCACAATGAGGCTGGGCCACAAGATAGTCGCCGTTCGACTCGAAAATGGTCGGGAAGGGTTCGAGCCCTGCCAACGGGCTGCTCGCCGTCAGAGTTCCCGCAATCACCCCGGATAACAGCTCTCCTGTAGAGCTGAGCTCCACCACTGTGCCGGCCCGTCCATTTCCGTTCTCACCCACAGCCAGGTAGTCGCCATTGGCGAGAAGGGCCAGCGCCTCCGGCCCTAATATAGGGGCGGGCGTCACCAGCGAAATCCCGGCCGTGCCAAACGTCGTGTCCAGCGCGCCGTTGGAGTTGAAGCGCACCAGCGACAGCGACCCTGGGCTATGCCTGCCGCCATCTTTAAAGCCGCCCATCAGAATTTGTCCGTTGGGCTGTAGCAGAAATGCGCTCGGAAAGTCTGCACCGGTGACGGCCGTCGCCACGCCGTCGGTTCCAAAGGTTGTGTCCGGCACGCCGTTGGCCGTGAACTGCGCTAGGCCGAAGGTATCTGTGCCTGATACGGTTCCTGCGACAAGGATTTTGCCATTCGGCTCCAACGCAAATGCAAACGGGTCAAAGGTGAAGGAAGAGAAGTTGGTGATTGTACTCCCCTGAGTCCCAAAGGTTTCATCCAGCCTCCCGGCCGCGGTGTAGCGCGTCAAACCAATCTGAGTGCCCTCGTCCGCCACGAAATCGAACTCGGAGAGCACCACGATGTCGCCGCTGGCCTGCTGGGCCGCGCCGATCGGCAGCATGACCGGCGAACCGGCGCCGCTGAAGGTGGTGGTTACGGTTCCACCCGTGCCGAACCTCGCGTCCAGGGTGCCCGGTTTGCCGATATTCTGGGCTTGTGCAAGGTTGACACCAAACATAAGGCCGATTGCCAATAGTCCGGTGATTGTAAGGAATGTAGCGTTCTTCATTGTTTTTCTCCTTCTTATTAAATTCGGCTTGCAACAGATGATTCCGCCGTCGACATCGGTGCGCATTCAGAAGCCTGGCAGGAAGCGTACCTATCTAAGTTGTTCCGTCATACCACTTGGCTGCGTCCCTTGTCTGCTCTGGGCCGTAGTGGAGAAGATACTTGCGCGAGATTCGGTGGTTGTCAGCAAGATGTAGCGGTTGTGTAGATGTTCGGCGAAGAAGCTCGACCCCTAGATGCAGACTAGCAATTGTCCTAGAAAACTGCTTTCCCACATGGGCTTTTCTTGTATAAACAGGCTGTTCTTATATAAATGGATCACGATCGCGAGTGTGGAGTGTGTCAGCGACGCGTACTTTTAGTATTGTGCGGTTACAACTGGCGGCTTTACAAAGCTTGGCTTGTATAAGGGCCTCATAAATATCCATTCCCTATTTTTGATAATGGTGTAGAAAGGAATGCACTCCTGAGTCAGCGACTCGGCTAGAACTACCTTTCTTAATAAGGATGCCGTGGAGTACGCCCGAGAAGGGAGGGCGCACTCGCGTGCGCCCTTGCTCGGTCTTGGCTTGTTTCAGTTGATGGAGACGGTTACAGCGGCGGTTTGGCTCAGTGAACCGGATGTGCCCGTCACCATCACGGTGGCCTGTTGAGATACGGGCGTTGTCGTTGTTGGTTTGTTTGAGCTGGTACTTCCACCGCATCCAAGAGCGCACAGTGAGATAACGAGTAGCAAGCCCAGTAGGCTCATCCGCACTATGCTCTTCCGGTTAAGCAGTTTCCTTTTGCGACCGGTGATAACGGTTCCGAACAGCCCCAGACCAGGCATAACGGCCGCCATGCCGGGTGCGTGGTAGCCCGTAGCGGGCGGGGTCGATTCGGCAAAAATGGTCAATGTGGAGGACGAACCGCTTCCGGGTGAGATTGTGGAAGGACTGAAAGCACAGGTCAAACCGGCGGGCGCGGTACAGGTAAGAGTAATCGGACTGTCGAATCCGCCCACCGCGGCGGCGCTGACCGTAACGTTAGCCGAACCGCCCGGATTGACGGTTGCGCTCTGAGCAGAGACGCTTAGCGTGAAACCTTGGCCGGCCGCATCCGACGGCACAAGGCTGGCGAACACAGCCGTTGCGCTGCCTCCAGCCGGGAAATTGGGTTGGCCAGCGCTGCCTCCAGCGGTGAAATAAAGAGTACCAGCGGCGCCCGGATTATTATTGGCACCGCCGCCTCCGCCGAACACCATATCCCACATACCGGGATTCACCAGCACATTGCCAGAAGAGTCGCTGATCTTACCCTCAAAGACACCCTGCGAGTTGAACGCGCTGATAGTGCCATCGCCGAAATTGGAGACGAGGATATCGTTAGCGAAGGTTCCGAAGCTGGCCGGAGCTTTCACCACGCCCCAAGGGGCGTTAAGGCTATTGTTGGCGCCGGAAGCGACCAAGGTACTCACGAAGTTGCCGTTGCTATCGAAGATATCCACCTGCCCAGCGCCAGCGCCGGGCACAGCATCGTGCTTGGGAGTATCCTGCATCGCGTAGGCGACGTAGACCTGGTTACCGATGACGTGGATGCCGTGGGGAGCGTAGCCCACGGGAAGGTTGGGATCGGTGAACGTGCCGCCCAACGAAGTGATGTTGTAGTTCAAATCGTAGACGTCTACCTTGCCGCTGTTGAAGTTGGCCGCCAACAGGTGAGCGCCCAGCAGCGCGAGACCTTTGTAAACCGCGCCGCTGGCAGAATTATCTTTACCGATGATTGCAGTGTTGCTGGAACCGTTCCAGTAGACGACGAGGCCGTCCTCGGTATCGAAAATGAACGAACCGCCGGCGAAGTACGTGCCGTTGGAGTTGGCCACGGTTCCCGTCGGACAACCAGGACTACAATTACCGTTTGGATTGCTTGTTGCCCCGGGTATGGTCACGACCAGCCCAGCGTCTTTATTGCCATTTTGGTCATAGAGCGTGGAGACGCCGCTGTTGTTGTCGGCGATCCAGAAATCTTGCCCGGGAAGAACGGAAATCCCCCAGGGGTTCAACAGTTGAGTGTCGTTGGTCTTGGCTACGCCGGCAATATTAGAGACCAGGTTGGTCTGGGAATAGCCGGCCTGTTGCGCCCATAACCCCGACGAAATCGTCAGCGTCATGAGCAGCCCGAATAACAAGAGTGATCTTTTCATATTGTCCTCATAACCTATTTGTGATTTGTACGATCCTGAACCCGTGGCCTCTCTTTGAAAGCTATCTCCAGCGGGTGTGGCAGTTGTCGATAACGTGTATCCGGCGTGTAGATGTTCAGTGAAGATCCTTCGTGCGTTTGCGGCCATGACAGAGCTATCGAGGGATACGGGAACGGAAGAGCTGGTAGATTTAGGGGTTGAGAATCCTATTATTCGCTATGAATTCGAATTCGCCGCGTTGTCCCACAGTAGTTCGGAGAACAAGCAACGTAAGACTCCAGACAAGGACCAGTTCAGATGTTTCATGGCAAAATGGCGTGAATAGTCAAAGTTTCCGTTACATCCTCGTCCCCGAAGAATCCAGCCATTTCCTGGGGACGGCACCATTCCTGCCATTGATGCAGGACCCGTTTGTGCTCACGGTAGGGTGCCCTGCTAGTTGTCTTTCAGGATCTCGCGACGTACGACGTTCCGAGGACTTGAACCGTAATTCACCCGCCGCCTGTGTCCTTCCTTAGAGCCATCACCGGACAAATTTATAGCCCGTGCTGTGAACTGTGCGGAAATGCACCGGATCGGTTGGATCCTGTTCCAGCTTCTGCCGCAGGCGCAGTATATGTGTATCGACGGTCCGCGTGGTGGGATAGTTGTGGTAACCCCACACCTTATTCAGCAGTTCGGTGCGTGAGATGACTCGCTCCTGATTGTTGAGGAAGAAGCGAAGCATCTTGAATTCTTGTGGAGTGAGTGGAACCAGTTGTCCGGCACGGTGCAGTTCCATCCTCAAGAAGTTCACTTCGACATCGTCGAAGCTGAAAGCCTCTATCTTGTGGGATGCCTGATTCAGTCTCCGCACCGCAGCGCGTACCCTTGCCAGAAGCTCACGCGGACTAAATGGCTTGGTTACATAATCGTCGGCCCCGAGCTCCAGCAGCAGTACCTTGTCCATGACATCGCTGGCCGCGCTCAGAACCAGAATCGGCACACTGGAACATTCATGCTTGATTTCGCGGCAAAGGTCCTGACCCGATTTACCCGGTAGCCCGAGATCGAGAATCACCAGCTGAGGCATGGTAGCGCGGAAGGTTTCCATGGCCATCGCGCCATCGGAAGCAATCGACACATCGAATCCCGCTGATTCAAAGGTTCGCTGTAAGGCCCGCTGTACTGCAGCGTCGTCTTCGATGACTAGTATTTTCTCCATATTCGCCTTCGCTCCCAGTCTGAACTCTTTCCGCCAACCATTAAGGAGAGTGCACCTTCCGCGCGATATCTTTAGGAGAGAAAACAAACCTATGATTCTCAGGACAATGGCACACTACAACCTCTGTTACTGCTTCGTTTGTCATCGATGGCGCAACGACCAGCTTCTGTCGGCTCGGAAGTACGTCGCAACCGCAGACGGGGCATTTCAGCACCTTAGCCATTTTCAAGGCAGCCTCTAGCATTCGGGTCTCCTTTCGTGCTGCAACTGCAGAATGGTCACACCCTCGAAAAGCCCGCTGAAACAAGCCGATGCACTACATTCTGCAAGAGAGAATCCGCGGCGGGCTCCGTTTGCTTGCCGTCCGCCAATTTGACATCGCTCGGCGGACACGGCGCCTGTTGCCTTTGCCATGGAGAAACTCCAAAATCCTCAAACGCATGCGGGCACACCTCTGCGCTTCGCTCCGCAACGGTGGCGAAATTTCCGCCGGGGATCAACTCAAAGACGGCTTCGACATCGGGACTGCCGGCGACGTAAATTGTCGTGTCCATGTCCAGCTCAAGCAGGCGAGGCCTGCTCCTACTCCTCCGGGGAGGCAATGGATTTCGCCAAACGATTTGCATACCGGGTGCCTCTTCCTCTTCGAACCAATACATCAACTACTCCTTCCACCGTTCGGCGACATCACTTTAGGCAACGCTCTCTTTGCGCTGAGGCCCACGTGCAACGGCATCAATTGTCGGTAGGCTAGAGCCATCACTTCCTGAGTAAACAGATAGGGATCCCACTCCCGCAGCCTGATCCTGCCCTGTTCCCACTCCAAACGGTCCTTGTGCGCACCGAGTACAAGAACGATCCTGGGCCTGAGCAGGCGAGTTGCACCGAATTCGCGTTCTACAGTGGTGCAGGCGGCGATGTAGATCTTCTGCGCCTGCTCCCGCACCTGCGGGTTCGCCCTAGCCGAAACGACAAGTTCATCTTTCGCTAAAGCAGCGGTCGCGATGAACAGGACCGCTATCGTCAGTCCTAACCTCTTGTACACATCCAGCCCCCAATCAGAAAAAGTCCGCCGCCTTGATCTGCCGCTCGGTTCCGTCCGCCATAGTGAAAATGTGAGTCGTTCCGGCGTCTGCCATTTGAAATTTTATGATCGCCTGAGTAGGCCAGGCCTTAAACGGCTTTCCGTCGATCAAACTGATCTTGTCGCCTTTCTTGAACCCCGCCGCTTCAGCGGGGCTGTTTGGGGAGACAAACGCCACCGAAAAGCCATTGGTGACCTTCTTGTCCAACATCAAGCCGATCCGGTCTTTTTCGATGGAAGTCATCGCCGTTCCCGAGTTGGGGATCGCATAGAGCCGGCTGTGCGGGTAGTCGATGATCAGCCTGAACTTGGCCAGCAGCGGCAGTCCGACGCCGCCTGTGATCGAGGGGGGCGGCAATTCAGTGTCGGGTATGAGCGCGATCGGCATCTGCGCAAAGTCGATGCCGGCGAAGCTCAAGTGATCGACACTGACGACGGTCTCCGAATAGCGGCCCGACAAGCGCTGAGAGGTAGGGCGACCCTCGAGCAGCTTTTGCCTCGCGGCATAGGCCGGAGTGACCATCAGCGGGCCGATGACGTTCCCCAGCTCCAACTCAAACTGCTCCGGAGCCGCGCCATCGATTGAGAGGGGAAGGACGCGTTCACCATCCAGCTCGATCAGCGGAAGCACGATTGCGCCGGCGGGCTTGCTCACAGTGCTGGCATCGCGAAAGGCGACACGATGGTGGGCGTAGTCAACGTCCACCGCCACTTGATTGAAGACCTCTTCCCCCAGCCTGAAGAGTACGGGTTGGCCGAGAATCTTGGCGTCGAAGCCCTGCTTCTGCAGATCGTCTGTCTTCGCCACGGCGTTCTGCAAGATCAAGTCACCTAGCTGGATCTGTATCCCATTCACCGAGCTCCCGTCTTCCTTCTTCCTGGCCGCCAGGCCGGCGGACTCGACGAAATTCTTATCGATGTTTGAAGGGCCGCCATAAAGCAACGCCATCGCGTCGTGACCATTGATCTTGACGGGCAAATAGATTCCGAAGTTTGTGAGGGGCGTGAAGTCGATCCAACCGCTGGACGAAGTGCTGCCCTTGAAGACCACCGTTGGAACGGGTGCGGGGCCGGCCGGGGTTGGCGTCGTGGACTGCGCGTATGTGGCGGCTACCGATCCCATCAAGCACAATGCGGCGGCGAGCCGTCCTAACCTGTTGTACACATCCACCTCCGCAGGAAGCGTCCAGTCATGGCTGGCTTTCCGTTATGGTCCCGCCCGTCAAAGCATCGTCAGGAGTTTGAAAGCAGCAGCGTCCCAGGATCTGTAAGAGCTCGTTTGCAGAGTGAAACCTCAACTCCTCCCCTGAATCGACGACCTCAACCCAGCCCACAAACGAGCCGCTGGAAGGGTTGGTCCCTGGCCCCAGGCGCACGACGAACGCTCCACTCATAACGTGGCCAGATTACAAAACATGGCGGGGGAAGGCGTGAAGGCGGGGTACCATTTTCGTGAAATCTGTCTGACTCAGGGCCAAAGAGGCTCAAGTCAAACGGCCAGCGCTTAAAGTACTTCTCTCCTGAAATAAATGCGAACAACCTATTGCCAGTCAATAATTTGCATACTTTCTGATGTAGGTTTGTAGTAATGGGTAGAGCGCGGAAGAGGGAGCTGTGCTTCCGCCAAATTGTCTCCAACTTGTGACATCTGTTGGCGTACACTCGGGGACATTGTTCGGTTGCCGAGGAAGTCCGTATGGGAGAGCCGATCAGAGAGTTTTCGGGATGAAGGCGTTTCGCTCATTCCGGCTGGACACGCTCCAACAGTCTTTATGGCAGGGGCAGGAGCGTCTACGCATCACTCCGAAAGCCTTCGATGTGCTGCGGTATCTGGTGGAGCATGCCGGAATGCTGGTGACGCCGGACGAGCTGCTCGACAAGCTGTGGCCGGGAATCTACGTCAACCCGGAGTTGATCAAGAAGTACATCACCGAGATCCGCAAGGTCCTGGGCGATAGGCCACAGGAGTCGCAGTTCATCAGGACCTATCCGAAGCGAGGCTACGAATTCATCGCCCCCGTAATGAATGAGGATTCCGCGATTCCTGCGCGTGCCGGGGCGGAACAGACGCACATCGTGGGACGTGAACGTGCGCTCAGTGATCTCGACAGCCTGCTGGAAAAAGCCGGCCGGGGGCAGCGTCAGGTAATCTTCGTGACAGGGGAAGCAGGCATCGGAAAAACGACCTTGGTCGATCTTTTTCTGCAGCAGATTACCCCGAAACCTGAGGTGCGCATCGCACGCGGCCAATGTGTCGAAGGGTTTGGCGGCAAGGAGGCGTACTACCCCGTGCTGGAAGCGCTCGGTGAGCTGCTGCGCGCCGACGACGGGGGGCCCGTATTTGATGTCTTGACGAAGCAGGCACCCACCTGGATGATTCAATTTCCTGCGCTCATAAAGCCAGAGCAAAAAGACACGCTCCAGCGCGACATCATGGGAGGTACGCGCGAGAGAATGCTCCGCGAGCTATGCGAGGCGGTGGAAGCTCTCGCCTCGAGAAAATATCTCTGCCTGGTGCTTGAGGACCTGCACTGGAGCGATCTGTCCACGCTCGATCTGATCTCGGCTTTCGCTCGCCGACGAAGGCCGGCCAAGCTGCTGGTGCTTGGCACATACCGTCCCGTGGACGTCGCGCTGGCAAAAAGTCCTCTCAAAGACATCAAGCAAGATCTTTTGGTCCATGGGCTCTGCTCTGAAATCGCGTTAGAAGGCCTGGAAGATAAGCAGGTCGCGCAGTACCTGACTGCCGAATTTGGAATGGAGGATCCATCGTCATTGGCAGACCTCGTCTACCGACACTCCGGTGGGAATGCTCTGTTCATGGTGGCCATTGTGCAGGAGTTAAGAAAGCGAGGCCTGTTGGCGCAAGCCCACGGAACGTGGTCGCTGACCACTCCGGTCCCCAGGATTGCGCTTGACGTCCCCGAAACCCTGCAACATCTTCTGGACTTGCAATTTGAACTATTGAGCGCAGAGGAACAACAGCTCTTACGAACGGCGAGTGTGACTGGGGAGCGTTTTTCGGTTTGGGCGATCGCTCCATTGCTGGAGAGAGAGGCCGAGGCGGTGGAGGACATCTGCGAAGGTCTGGTTGGGCGCGATCAGTTCCTAAAGGCCGCGCCGTTCCAGGAGCTTGGTAACGGCGAGACAACAGCCTGCTACGACTTCAAGCACTCGCTTTACCGCCGGGCGGTTTATCGCAAGCTTTCGGCGGTGAACCGTTCGAGATTGCATCGCAGCTTGGGAGAGTGGCTCAGCAGTGCGTACAGTCCCAACCGGCCGGAATTGGCCTCAGAGTTGGCGTTGCACTTCGAGGAGGGTGGGGACTATGAGCGCGCGGTGCACTATATGTTGCTGAGCGCGCAAAACGCCGCCCGGAGATTTGCAGATCGGGATGCGCTCGCGATTGTGCGTCATGCGCAAGAGTTCTTCCCCAAGCTCAACCCGGAGATCGCTGCCAAGCAGGAGATTGTAGCGTCAGGCCTGATCGGCAATGCTCACTACGCGCTAGGAGAAGTAATAGAAGCGGCGGAAGCATACGAATTGGAGGCGTCCCATGCAGCCCAGGCCGGCAACAAAGAAGCCCAGCTTGCCGCCTTGAGCCGATTGGCGTATGTGGCCGCGATCTCGGATGCCAAACGGGGCATCGCTGCCAGCGAGTTGGCGGTGGAAGTAAGTCGGGAACTGGGCAACCCAGCGCTGCTGGCGCGAGCGGAGGTGCTCGCGGCTGGCTTTCGTATTGTGCTCCATGGTTGGCGAAAAGAGGATGCGGCCATCTGTGCTGCCGCCGAGCCTGTCGCGGATCCCGCCGCAGGAGCCGATGCGCCCCTGCAGACGGCGATGCTGTATGCCTCGCAGGTGCAAATCTTTCGCGGCGAGTACAAGGAAGCGCTACGCAAGACAGAAATCATCCTCGGCGGCGCGAATTCCAGCTTGACGCAGTACCTGGGCGCGTGGGGAGCAGTGCTATCCCTTTTGCACATGGGACAGTTTGGCAAGGTACTGGAGGCTGTCCGCGCGGCGACGGCAATGGCACGCCGCAACGGAAACGCGCTTTGGTTTCCCGCGTTTACCGGGGTGGAAGCAGGAGTGCGCACGCTGGTTTTGGACTTCGAGGGTGCCCGCCGGCTTTGCGAGAGCATCTTGAAGTCCGACTTGGACTCGATCGCGCGCACTCCCAAATCGTTAGCGCTCCTGTTCCTGGGGCGCGCTGAATCTGGGCTGGGAAGATACAGCGATGCCCTGCGGCATTTCTCAGCACTTCAGGACATGACCGAAGAGAAGTTCTATCTCTCCTGGTTCTGGCGGATGCAGGCGCAACATGGGTCAGCCGTTGCGTGGCTCGGCGCCGGCGAACTGGCGAAGGCTCATCGCGAGGCTGACAATCTCCTGCAGAGTGCGCTGTCGACGGAAGATCCGAATCTGCAAGCGCGCGCCTGGGACATGCAAGCAAGGATTGCAATGACAGGCGAAGCCTGGGTACAAGCGGAAGAGTTTCTCTCCCAAGCACTGCAGATTCTGTTGCGGTTCGATGTACCCATGGCGGCGTGGCAGGTGTACGAGACCGGCTGGAAGCTCTATCGCGAATTGAAGCAGGCGGACAAAGCAGAGCAACAGCGGCGCAACGCAGAAGCGGCGGTTCGCTCGATTGCCGATTCGTTTGCGCCAGACGAGCCCTTGCGCGAAATATTCCTGACAGCTCCTCGGGTTAGCCAGATCCTGGGTGGTGTGTCCGGGAAGAGCACACCTCGGTCGGTTCGAGCGAAAGCAAAGTGATCAGTGGGGCACCGGCGAGATCATTCTCGCCGGCTGATGCTGCGAATCGCAGGATTTACCGCGAAGCAATCTTGCGTAAAGCGGTCCGGCATTCACCAGCACCGGTAACTGCGGGTCGACCCGAGCCAGCCGAGCTAGTTGCCCTGGCATCAAGTCGATGATCGGTCCTTGGTCTGTTTAGGTGAGGAAGGGCGGAGTCAGGCTTCCGCCCTTCGGGCTGAGGTTTTTACCGCGCGACCGGGCTCGGGTGCGGAACTGCCACCGGACCCGGCACAGCGACCGGCGGTACATTGACGGTTGAGTTGGTGGCCTTCTTGCTGATGGCCGAGGGGCCGACGTGAATGGCTGACTGCGCGCTGGCGCCGATTGCGAGGGCCAGCACAAATCCGAGGGTCGTTGCTTTCTTCATGGTAATTTCCATCCTTCAATTTGAATTTGCTTCGTATAATGGCTCCTCTCTCGCGTGGGCCACTGCGTAAGCTTTCTGTAAGGTAAGCGTCTGCGAGGCTGGAGTTGTTCTGGCCGTGTAGCGGGACTGTGAAAGTTGCGTAGCGGGTAACGGAGTCGCACACGATTGTGTGGCAAGGAGTTACGTGGCAGTGTGTCGCGAAAATGAAAACGCCGCGACGGAAGTGGCCCCGTACTGTTGCTTCTAGAGTAGATTCGGTGGCCAAACCAGCGCACGAATGAGCGGGACAGGATCAGGCAGATAGTCTTGCGAACTCGGTCGACAGGCGGGCGTTGATCTCATCCCAGTAGCGCTTCAAGTCTGTCGCCAAAATTGAATTAGGTGCCGAGCGGTCGGGCCTGGAGACAAAAACCGAGTCTAGCTCCGGATGCAGTCTCTCGCCAAAGCCGAGAAGCGGAACAGGCTGGTCAAAACTACGGCCTCTGGCAGGTGATATTTGATGGCGCAAATGTTGAAGTGGTGAGCACGGCGGGGCATTCGGGTAATAATCCCCCATCTTGGGACAACACGATAGGCGGCATTATATCCGATGGTACAGTTCGCTGGACCAATGTGGGTAGCTCGAACTGGTGGACTGCAATCGCTGAGCGAATACACGATCAGGTGCGTGACTGGCAGTTGTTCCACACCCACTACACCACCGACAGCGAGTGGAACCGGTTTACCGACGGCAACGATATGCACTGTCATCGCTTTAACAGCGTATGCGATGGATCGCTACCGGATACACGTGCGGTCGAGTATTTTCTCCATCCTTTTTTCTCTCCCAGTGGCGGATGGGCGAATGTTAATCAGCGTATCATCTGGAACGGCGTAGCTCCCGAAACCGACACTTGGCGTGACTTGGAATATGAAGTTGAGGCGCTCTATAACTACTGGGTCATGACAGACTCCGCTCCGGTCGACAACAACATCAACGAGCTCACGCGACGGGTAGACTTAGCCGTCTCGGGGATAGCAGAGCTTGTTCAATACAACCCCTTCAACAACACTGGGCTAGGACTGGCATCGTTCGATATTGGCCTGCGCGCCGAAGCTCTCTATCATTACTGGCAAGTGATGCAGTTCATGGGCCAGTCTCCCGACAATCGCATACCTATTGAAGTCGGCAAGATGCTGGACTGGACCTATAGCCGCCAATTCAATCTTACCGGCTCAGACTATAACCTACCGTACACCCTGTGGGTAGTTCCCTATGGCCGACAGATGTACAACTATGAGCAATCTGATCTGGACATGTTCCTGGCGCCGGCCTATGCGTGGTATGGTGCGATCAACGGCGGCGAGAACTGTATCCTGCCGACCAGCCAGGCACGATGCTGGGACGCGGCCGACACCATGTTCCAGCATGCGTTTGCCAATGTCTATGGTGCGAGCAAAGAATTCTCTCAGCTATACAAGGGAATGGCCGATTATATTGGCTGGCGCACCGGAGCTATCGCGGGAACCGATTCCTCGATCCTGCCGTCGCACAATCAGTATACGGGCACACCAGCGGTCAGCATTGAACCATATCCACAATCAGAGTGGGCTGCGGATGTTGCCGTCGGTAACATCGGGAGTACCAGTGCTACCTTCTCCTGGTATAACACTCAGGCGGTAACTGAGACGTTGGTTAAGTGCTATGCCAACAGTAATCTGACTGGCACTCCTGTCGTTGCTACGGGTGGAACCAACAGTCAGGTCGCGGGATCCGATAATCTCTACTTTAATCAGCTTACCATCAACGGCCTAGGCCCGGGCGCCATGTATTTCTGTGCGGTCGGCGGCACTAATGGAAAAGGGTACCGCCCTTTCAGCCTACGACATTCTTTACCAGCAAGGCTGGAGCGGAGAGTGCTATAACGGCAATGGGTGTAGTACTGCCGCCTGTAATAGCGATCCGAACCTATATGCCGTCTGCACTAATGGCGCCAGCGGACAGTTATCCATCAGTACGACGAGCCTGCCCAATGGCGAGCTATTAGCCAACTATTCGGCAACGCTTACGGCCATCAATGGCAATCCTCCGTATAGCTGGACTATAGCTTCTGGCAGTTTGCCATCCGGCCTCGGACTATCCACAAACGGAACCATCAACGGCGTGCCGACTGCGGCGGGCACGTCAAGCTTCACGGTGAAAGTCACAGACAGTAGCCATAACACAGCCACGGCAAACCTCAGTATTACGATTGTGGGCCCACCACAAATTACAACGACCTCTCTGCCCAGCGGCCGAACCGGAGCCCCGTACTCAGCGACCCTCTCTGTCGCGGGCGGTGTTGCTCCCTTCACGTGGAGCGTTGTATCCGGCGCTTTGCCGCCGGGGCTCACGTTGACCGCATTCAGTGGACAGATTCTCGGTACTCCCACTAGCGCGGGAACCTATTCTCCGGTCTTTCAGGTGTCGGACGCAGACAAGAATACGGCTCGCGCCACTTTGAGTATTACGATTACCGGAAGCGGGAACGGAACGCTTCGAGTTGTGACTACTTCCCTGCCGTCAGGGACAGCCGGAGTGCAGTACGGTGCCAGCCTGCAAGCTTCCGGAGGAGCTCCACCTTACACCTGGACTCAAGTCGCAGGCGTGCTACCTCCCGGCTTGGCATTGAACAGTAACGGCGCCATCGCCGGCGTACCAACTGCACCTGGGACCTATGGATTCACAGTACAGGTGAGTGATTATAGTTCACCAGAGCAGACAGCACAGGCAAACCTCAGCATAAGCATTGCGCCGTCGGCCTTGCAGATAACGACTACGGAAATCAGCTCGGGAACCGTAAATACCTTCTATCAAAGCCAGCTCGATGCGAGCGGCGGAACTACGCCTTACACATGGACCATAGCTTCCGGCAAGCTTCCCGCTGGACTAAGCCTTAATAGCTCCGGTCTGATTTCGGGAACTCCTACCATGCCGTCACTATCGAGTTTTGTGGTTCGAGTTGCTGATAGCGGCGTTCCTCGCCAGACAGCAACGCACTCTCTCACTCTCGTAATCGATCCCACGCAGACGCTCAATATACCATCACAACAGCTTCCCGATGGCACGGTGGGAGTGGCTTACCAGGCGAGCGCCACGGCCGCAGGAGGCATTCCTCCCTACACTTGGGCTGCAGCATCTCTCTTGCCTCCCAAGCTGATGCTCGGACTAACAGGAGAAATCTATGGCACACCTCAGCAGGAAGGAAGCTATCAAGTAGGCCTGATGGTCAAGGATTCGGCAACTCCGCCATCGACAGCGACGGTAAGTCTGCCCTTGACCTTGAGTGCCAATCCTTCATCGCAGATCACGACCGACGTGCTTCCGATCACTACAGCGGTATTCCTGCCGGCACGACGGTGCAAGAGGTAACCTTTGCGGCGGAGGATTCACAAGGCGCGACAGCAACCAAGGTGCTCGCAGTTGGCGCGCTAAATCCGCTCAGGCCGAAGGCTCCTACGGCAGCCCGGCCGTAGCAACGCTCATCGGGGCAGGCGAGTTCACTTCGCTTGCCCCGACGCCCAACCGCCGGAGGTTCCAGTTACCCCTCGCGACACTTAGTGCGTCATCTCCGGCTCGACCCATTTCACGCCGAGCTGCTCATACAGAAATTCCAACTCGTAAGTCGCCATTGAGATTTGCTGATCCTCGGACGAGCCGATGCCGCCATGTCCCGCATTCGAGAAGCCGAGAAGCAGCACCGGATACTTCGAGGCTGTCGCCGCCTGCAGCGCCGCCGCAAACTTGCGCGAATGCCACGGATCGACCCGCGGATCGTTTTCGCCCACCGTCAACAACACCGCGGGATATTTGGTTCCCTGCTCCACGTGGTGATAGGGGGAGTAGGCATAGAGCGCCTTGAACTGCTCCGGATCTTTCACCGATCCATATTCGGTCGCGTTGTACTGCCCGTTTTGCGTCATCTCAAAGCGCAGCATGTCATAGAGCCCGGCGCCGGAAGCCACCGCGCGAAACAAATCCGGACGTTGCGTAAGCACTGCACCCATCAGCAAGCCGCCGTTACTGCCACCCTGAATGCCAAGCCGGGAAGGGTTCGTGTAGCCCTTCGTGATCAGGTATTCGGCGCACGCGATGAAGTCGTCAAAGACATTCTGCTTGTGCGTCAGCATGCCTTGCTGATGCCACTCCTCGCCGAATTCGCCGCCGCCGCGAATATTGCCGATCGCATATACCCCGCCGGCGTCGAGCCACGCCAGTCCAACCGGATCAAAATAAGGCGTCGTGCTCAGATTGAATCCGCCGTATCCGGTCAGCACCGCAGGATTCTGGCCGTTCAGCTTCGCTCCCTTGCGCCGCAAAACCGTCAGCGGAACCTTGGTCCCATCCTTCGACGTCGCAAAGTCGCGCACCACATCGACATCGGCAAAGCTGTACCGTGAAGTCTCGCGCATCGCCGTAACTGTCACCTTCTTCGACGCGGGATCGTAGCGGTACCGGGCCATCGGATCGACATAGCTGACATTGCCGAACAGAATGGTGTCGCCGCCGAGCGGCAGAATCTGCGTGATCGTCGAAACCGGCTCGGAAGGCACCGTGCCCAGCTCGCGTCCGTTGTGATCGAACACGTGGATCTCCGTTGGCCCGCCGGCCAGCTCCGTCACGTACAGCAGCGTTGCCGTGGGAGCGAACATCGGCTCCATGCCGGCCAGCGTGTACTGCACATCCTGAATCACCGCGGAACTCTCCGGCACAATTACCTTCGCATTCCTCAGTTCGGGCGAGCTTAGCGGCGCGCGCAGCAGCTTACCGCGTGGCGCGTGATCGCGCGAGAGCATGTAGACCGCGTCAGGGCCGACAACCACTGCCTTGATGCCATCGGAGAATTGCGTGATCTGCATCCACTTGCCATCAGGGCCGCACAGGAAGTGCTCATAGTCGCCGCCATCACCGTTGCCCACCGTGGCCAGCAAATACTTGCCGTCCTCGCTCGCGCTCAGTACGGTCTCGGCGATTCGCGGAAAGTCCTTGCCCAGGACGTAGGTGTCTTGACTTGGCGGCGTGCCCAGCTTGTGAAAGTAAATCTGCTGGTAGAAGTTCAAGTCCTCCTTCGACCGCTCGCCTTCACTGGGATAGTGCGTGTAATAGAAACCGCTGCCGTCTTCCTTCCAGATAACGCTGCCACCGCCGATGGCCGTCACCCGCGGCACCACATCGCTGAGGGGCTTGCCTGTCGCCACGTCGTAAACATGCACCGAGCCTTGCTCGCTTCCGCCCTGAGCTAGCGAGACCGCAACCTTGCTGCCGTCCTGCGAAGGGGCATAGAACTGTATCGCCGTCGAGCCTGTGGCATCGATCTGCATCGGATCAAGCACTAAATGCTTGGAGGCAAGGTCGTCCGGCGATCGCAAGGTGACCAGCATGCCCTGCTGTTTGCCGGGCTCGTAGTTGATGGCAAACAGAGTTCCGCCGCGCATCTCCAAGGCGTAAAAAGCCGGCGAACTGGTCTCGTCCAGCTTCTTCAGAAAATCCCGGATCTGATTGCGTATCGGCAGCGCGTCGAGGATGGCACGTGCGTGCGCACTTTCCGCTTTGGTCCAAGCGATCACTTGCGGACTCTTACCGTCTTCCAGCCAGCGATAGTCGTCGGTGACTTTGACGCCGTTGTATTCATCAACGACAGGATGTTTCGGCGTGTTGGGGAGTGGAGGAATGGTCTGCGCGACGGCGCAGATGGATACCAGTAACGGAACGGTTAGGAGAATACGAGAATGTCGCACGATTTCCTTTCTGCGGAGTGAACCGGTGTCTCCAATCCGATCACCGCAAGAAACGACATAAGAGTATAGCGAAGCGCGGTCTGAAACCTCTGTTACGTACGCAAAAGCAAGCCAGCAAGTTCTGGAATCCGGACAATTGGTTCGGCATCACATTCTGAATATTGTTCTGAGAGACCCGCATATTTCATCCGTGCCTTACGTAAGGATGCCTTTTCAGGCCGCAAAATCAGAAAGGTGATTATGCCCACTCAATCCGAAAAAGGTCGCATCTTTCGCTCGCTTCATCAGCGCGACAAAGCTTTCATCATTCCTAATCCCTGGGACATCGGCACGGCGCGAATTCTCGCGCATCTAGGCTTCGAGGCGCTCGCCACTACCAGTGCGGGTTATGCGTTTTCCGTAGGACAACTCGACAACTCAGTCGACCGCGATCGCATTCTCAAACATGTCTCCGAAATCGCCTCGGCAACCGATCTGCCGGTCAGCGCCGATTTGCAGAACGGCTTTGGCGACGATCCGGAGACTGCTGCTGAGACGATTCGCCTTGCAGCGCAGGCAGGCGCAGTCGGAGGATCTATCGAAGACGCCACTGGTCGCGACGACGATCCCATCTACGGTCTGCAACATTCCGCTGACAGAGTTCGCGCAGCGGCTGAGATGGTTCACGCGCTGCCCTTCACCTTCACGCTGACTGCGCGTGCCGAAAATTATCTGCACGGCCGTCCTGATTTGAAAGACACGATCGCGCGCTTGCAGGCATATCAGGACACCGGTGCTGACGTTCTGTACGCGCCGGGACTCGCGACGAAAGAAGACATTGCGGCCGTGGTCAGCTCGGTCGACCGGCCAGTGAACGTCGTGATGGGGCTGCAGGGCGTGCAGCTGAGTCTGGCTGAGTTGTCATCAATGGGAGTCAAGCGCATCAGCGTGGGCAGCTCTCTGAATCGTGCCGCTCTGGGCGCGTTTCTGCTTGCTGCGCGCGAGATACATGACCATGGGACCTTCACGTTCGCAGAGCAAGCCGCAAACATGCGCGAAGTCAGCAGCATGCTCAAGAAATTCAGGTCGTGAGGATGAAGGGGCGCGGCTTTAGCCGCGCCGTCAGATCTCATCTCATAGATGTGTCATCCCGAGCGGAGCGTCCGCAATTCTTTCCGACTCGCGTCCTTTGCGAGTCGGGCGGACGCGTAGTCGAGGGACCTGCTTTCCGCGCTCGCTCGTTCAACCTGTCTCTCCTTCTATAATCATGCCGACCTAATTCTCGCGCATCCCGAGAGGCACAACCTTGGCCTACTACGATCTTCGCGAATGGATCTCCGCGCTCGACGACGCGCGCGAACTCATCCGCATCAAAGCTGAAGCCGATCCCATCCTGGAGATCGCCGAAATCACCGACCGCGTCTCCAAGTGGGGACCGCGCGGCTCACACGGCCCCGGCGGACCGGCGCTGCTCTTCGAGAACGTCAAGGGCCATCCTGGCGCGAAAGTTCTCATCAACCAATTCGGCTCCGAGCGCCGCATGAAGATGGCGCTCAACGTCGACTCGCTCGACGGAATCGCCGACCGCATCAAGATGTTCATGGATGTGAAGTCGCCGCAGGGGCTGCTCGACAAAATCAAAATGCTGCCCATGCTGGCCGAGATGGGCAAGTTCTTTCCCAAGGAAGTGTCCAGCGGCCCATGCAAGGAAGTGATTAAGCGCGACAACTTCTCGCTCTACGACTTCCCTGTCCTGCAATGCTGGCCGCTCGATGGCGGCCGCTTCATCACGCTGCCGTCGGTCATCACCAAAGATCCCAAGACCGGCAAGCGCAACTCCGGCACCTACCGCATGCAGATCTACGATTCGCAGAGCACCGGCATGCACTGGCAGCGGCAGAAGCAGGGCGCCGAGCACTATCGCGAGCAGATGCGCCGCGCCGCGGCCGCGGGCGAGGCTCATCCCGTCAGCGCCGCGCTCGACATGATGGCGCGCTCCAGCGGCGGCTCGCGCACTGCTGAGGGCAAGCAGGTCGGCGGCCGCATGGAAGTCGCCGTCGCCATCGGCACCGAGCCCGCGGTGATGTTCTCGTCCATCGTCCCCGCGCCGCCCGACATCGAGGAGTACATGATCGCCGGCTTCCTCCGCCAGAAGCCGCTCGAACTGGTCAAGTGCGAGACCGTCGACCTCGAAGTCCCAGCGACGTCGGAGATCGTGCTCGAAGGCTACGTCCAACTCGACGAGCTGCGCATGGAAGGCCCCTTCGGCGATCACACCGGCTTCTACACGCCCGAAGATCTCTACCCCGTCTTCCACGTAACCTGCATCACGCATCGCAAGAACCCGATCTACTCGACGACCACCGTCGGCAAACCGCCGATGGAAGACGCCTACATGGGCAAAGCGGTCGAGCGAATTTTCCTGCCGCTGATGCGCCTCACCATCCCCGAGATCGTCGACGTGAACCTTCCTATCGAAGGCATCTTCCACAACCTGATGATCGTCTCCATCCGCAAGTCCTACCCCGGCCAGGCGCGCAAAGTGATGAGCGGCATCTGGGCGCTCGGGCAGGCGATGTCGACCAAATGCATTCTCGTGGTTGATGAAGATGTCGACGTGCAGGATCTCGGCGAGGTAACGCTGAAGGTGCTGAACAACATCGATCCCGAGCGCGATATCCAGTTCGTCCTCGGTCCAATCGATTCGCTTGATCACGCCTCGCGCCTGCCCGACTACGGATCGAAGATGGGCGTCGACGCCACGCGCAAATGGCCGAGCGAAGGCTTCACCCGCCCCTGGCCCGACGAAATCCGCATGGACGAGGCAACCAAGGCGCGCGTCACGAGACGGTGGAAGGAGTTTGGGCTGGAGTGAACATCGATGTTGGACAGTAATAGATCCTCGCCGATTTTCAACCGGTGGCTCGCAGCCAGTCTGTGTGCCTTTGCGATTGGCGTTGTTTTTAGACTCGCGATCAAGCCGGCCACACCACCTCCAGTACCAGAGAATTTGCGCTATGGCTGGGTCGTTTCTGGATTAGCTCATTATCTATTTCATCCGCTGACTGGCGCAGCGATAGTGGCCTTATTCATATTCGGAATCGTTAAGCGAAGATTTTCGGGCCTTTGGAGCGTTGTTCTTTCATTCATGGTCGGAGGAATGTTGACGACTATCCTCTTGGGCTTACTTTAATCGCTTTCCCTCGTACCTTCCGAGTGCCAACGGCCGGGTGCGATAACCTGCCATTGGTGGGTCATCCCAAGCGCACTACGCCTGTCTTATGAAATGAGTATTGCGCTGCGGGCTGGTTGGATGCGACTAGCTTCGGTTCGGATTGGCTTGCATGATGGCGGCAATGACTTCAACGACGCGCTGCCAGCGACGGTGATCGGACAACAATTGCTTCTTCCCTTGGGCGGTGATGCGGTAATACTTCGCGCGCTGCTTACTATCGCTCAGCTTCCAGTCCGAGCGAACCCATCCCTGGCGTTCGAGCCGGTGTAGCGCAGGATAGAGCGAGCCGGTCTCAACTTGAAGAACGTCGTTGGAATTATTGCGGATGGCCTGGCTGATACCGTAGCCGTGCTGCGGCCCCCATTGCAGGGTTTGGAGGATAAGCATGTCGAGCGTGCCCTGCACTAACTCGACACGATTTTTGTAACGTTCCTTCGGCGCCATGTGGAGATACACTACCCCACATTCTGCAGACTGTCGATTGCAAACTAGCATCATTTGTTGCTGAACTTGCCGCGTTCGTGAGGAATACGTGTCCTGATGTGCCGGTGTTCTAGGTGATTAGATGTCGCCACTGAAGGGGCTCGGGGATAAATGGTCACGTCTATCCAGCGCTTCCGCTCTGGGCTAATCACTTTCAGAGTTGCCGGATTCCCGCACTCTATCCGGCGTCGCCAAAAACCGACGACCTTAAGATTACAATGAATTCCCGCAAGCAGAATTGTAGTTCCCGTATAGTTCTATGAGTCTCCAGCTCCGTAGATTCTGACTTTGTCATCAACCGCGACAGCTACAAACTTGTTAGTCTCGACATCTTTGAACTGCACCACCTGATGCCCATCCCTGGCGAGTTGTCCCCAGCGGCTCGGCTTTTCCGGATTCTGCTCGATGGCCTGATACTGCCGGCGGTTCATCGTGAAGGAAAGTGTCCGAAGGCGATGTCCACTGGTGCGGCGGACAGGCAGCCGCTCTCCATTTAGATCAACGAAAGCGCCCTTCATCATCTGATGAGCAATCGAAGCTAGAACAGCAGTATCGACCATGTAGAACAGCTTAGGCGAAGACGGGCGAATATCAAGCCTACTGGCTGGTTTTACCCAATAAGTGCCTTCCGAATATAGCCAAAAAGAAAGCATTGCTAAAACAGAAGTCAGTAGGCTGAATTGCTCTAGCCTTGCTATCCTTGCTCGCAAACAACCTTCGAGGTCGAAGCTCGCAGGCCGGCCGTGCTTCAGGATGGTTCCGCGGACCGGGAGATACTGGGCCACTTAGTGCAGAAACCAAAAGTAATTACAGGAAACTTCGGGGCCTCGCGAGAGTCGCCTCCACCTCGTGATGGGCAGATTCCGAATCGCCGGCTGGATTCGTGGAAAGAGATCGCGGCGTTCTTCGACCGCGACGAGCGGACCGTAAAGCGATGGGAGAAGGAACGGTCGCTGCCGGTCCATCGTCTGCCAGGTGGCGCCCGAGGCCGGGTCTTCGCATTCACCGACGAACTCCACACCTGGATGCACTCACCTGAGTCGGGCGTCAGCGAGGAGGGTGTTGCCAATGGCGTTGACAAGAGCGCTGCCGCAAGTGCAGCAGTACGCAGTAACGGATTGGTTACGGCCGCGCCAATCCAGCCGCCAGATTCTCCGCCGACGGCTTACGCCCCTCCACGAAGATTAGTTCTGGCAGCGGCACTGCTGCTGGTGACCGTAGCCGCCGCGGCATTGGTTGCCTACCGTAGCCACGCCGTGCTGATGCGACAGAACAGCACCGCTGCTTCCATCAATCCCGAGGCGCAGGAGCTTTATCTCAAGGGCCGATATTACTGGGACAAGCGGACTCCAGCCGATCTGACGACAGCCGTCGACTACTTCTCCCAGGCAATCGTTCACGATCCCAACTACGCGCAGGCCTATGTCGGACTGGCAGATTGCTACAACCTGCTGCGGGAATTTGCCGCGATGCCGTCAAAGGAGGCGTTTCCGCGCGCGCTCGCAGCGGCAAAGAAGGCGGTAGAGCTGGATGATTCGTCCGCGGAGGCACACGCTACGTTTGCCTTCGTTACCTTCTACTGGAGTTGGGATAGTGCGAAAGCGGAACGCGAATTTCGTCGCGCGATTGAGCTCAATCCCAACTACGTTGCTGCTCATCACTGGTACGCGACGTCGCTGATGATACAGGGGCGGTTTCCCGAAGCCTTGCAGGAAATCGATCGCGCTCAGCAGCTTGATCCTTCGTCCAACCCGATCCTGGCCGATAAAGCGCTCATTCTGTTTCACAGCGGCCGAGCTGATGAGGCGCTCGCCCTGTTGAAGCAGCTTGAGGCGAGCCAGCCGGGATTCTACTCGACGCACAGGTATCTGACCCATATCTACCTGGCAAGGCATGAACTGCAGAATTACCTTGCGCAGTGGCGTCAGGCTGCTACGTTAGCGCAGAAGCAAAGTGAATTGGCGGTCGTGAGCGCGGCCGAGCAGGGCTTCAAGTCGGGCGGCGAGCGCGGCATGTTCGAGGCGACGCTGAAGATGCAACAGAAGCTGTATGCCAAAGGAGAGGCTTCAGCGTTTGTGGTCGCAACAACAGCGGCTCGTCTGGGACGGAAAGAAGAGGCGATGCGCTACCTACAGGCGGCCTATCGAGACCACGATCCTTATTTTCTATCGATCCGCCTGGACGAAGCCTTTACCGGTCTGCACGACGATCCGGAGTTTCGCAAGCTGGTGCAACTGGCGGGGCCGCCGCTGCCGTGATTCGGCCCGGGATCTTGGTTTGACGCCGCTTCACATATTGGTCGGGGCGAGAGGATTCGAACCTCCGACCCCCTGCGCCCAAGTCGTATTTGAGCCATATCTGCGGACTACTCCGGTTGTCTGTCGCCGCTGTAAACTGGCCATCTATGCGGTCTTCGTACAGAGTCGATTTCTGCGGACTTCGCTCGATTTCTGGCCAGGGTCCCTACAATTTTCACTACAGCAGGCGCGCGTGGTCAAAGCATTCTTTCCCGGCCACCCCATGCCCCCTATTGACCCCACCCCGCCCGCGCGTTATATGTCCGGCTCCGACAATTTTTCCCTAAAAACGTTGCTGTCTGGCTGCATTCGGCTCGCCTTCACGGACAGAAAGCGGACAATTTTTGTGTTCGCGACGATGTCGATCACGCCACGCCACCAGCAGAACACGCGAAAATCAAACCGCGCGTGGGCAGCTTTTGTTATGACCGCTCGAATGATGCCCGATGGCAACTGCTCGGCGCTTTCTGTCTTTCCTCTTGAGCGCGCTGATAATTCCAAATCAAATTATCGAGCTTATACGCCGTCAGGCTCGGATGCTCAGGTTGCAGGGCAGTAGCAGCCGAACGCACAAAATCCTCTGCATATTCACCGGAAATCCCAGGGCTCCCTACGGCTTCGCCCACGAAGCGAGTTATCATCCGATCTCCCTTGACCTCGCGCGTATTCCCGGCGAGCATCAAGAAATACTTGTATGAAAGGCCGCTCCCCTGACCTGTGATCCCTTGAAGATCCGCAGCAACTCTATCCGGTAATCCCGATGCCGGAATGTTCTCGTACTTCTCGATTCCGTACTGCTTCAAGACCTTCGCAAACTTAAGAACCGCCTCCGCCTTCAATATCCCGCCGCGCGTTGATGTCCGCTGCCGGTTGTCAAACACCTCTTCGGCTATCTTTTCCCAATCTCTATCGAAGGGCTCCAGCAAGGCAACGAACTCGCTGATCGTGTATTCTCGCGGGGCTTTCGCCAAGTCTTTTTCCCAATGAGCCCACCAGCAGAAATTGCTGAGGGCCGATTGCACAGATTCCCAACGCACCCCAATCGAATACACCGCACCAATCACGCATAACGCCAAGCTCGAATACCATTCATCATCCGGCAACGGCGAATCTAGATTGCCGAGCGTCTTACGGATGTGCTGCACAAGCCGATCAAGCTCGCGCATGGGAGCTTTCCTTTCTGCGTGTGCCTGCGCCGGTGGAATCGGTGCTTGCGGTTCGGCGTAATTCCTTCGACCGGCGTCGCCACCGGTTAGACCAGTCGGCTTGCTCGCGGCAGCAGGCGCGAGGTGATAAATCTTGCTCTCGCCAATCTGTTTGAACAAAATGACATGCGGCGCAACATCTGCAAACGTGCCAACAACGTTCCATGCGCTATAGGGCATCGACTCTGACGTGTTCGGGCTGTTCGGTGCATATAGCTTGCGACTGTCGCTATTGGCCCGCGTCGTGCTGAGAGCGCCGCGGTGGACTCCCTGGCCGAGGTTGGCAATAGAGTTGAACATCTCAGCAACTTCTTCGTAGCTCTTCGCCATGATGTCCTCCATCTGTGCGAGTAGGATGTACCCTCGCAGTCGCGGTCAAAGCTTGGACCCGACTGAAAGCAATGGCATGATAGCCGCGTCATCCTGACGGCTTGCTTGCCTTCCCTGTGATCCAAAGTAGGAGGGAAACCCTCGCACTGCAAGGCAAATCGGAATCCGACGTGGGCGCTTCGCAAGGGTACGACGCTTTAGGCAGCTATGATACTTGCAGCCGCTGGTTGGGTTACTAACCAAATGTGCCCTCGTAACCGGCTTTCGGTTCTGCGCCTTATAAACTGCTGTCCGCCTTCTGTGCGTTCGTTTGTAGGCGCGTGTTTCGGTTCTTCTTGCACCCCCCGCAATCGCGAAAGGCTATGAGGAGGCAACGCTCATACCCTGCCGAACTCGGCGGCTATTCGCATGATATGTCTCACGTCGAACCTTTCCCCGCAGGCTCACGAAAGACCCTTCCCACGGCCCGCCCAAGTCCGCCAAGCAAAGCATTCTTTCCCCGGGCCACCCCCATGCCCCCTTTGGCACCCGCCCGCACAGCTTGCGTATCGTGCAGCTCACAGAATTTTTCTACAAAAAGCCTGCATCTGGCGGCTGCTAGTGCTGGTATTCCCCAGGGACGCCCGGTTTACGTTTCATCGTTTCTTCTTTGCGTAATATTCGCCCTTCCACTGAGCATCGGTTCCGAACTGGAGCCAAACGATCTTCTCCGTCCCGGCCCCACGGTCAAGACGATAATGCTTCTCTGGGTTAGGTAGCGGCGCGTAGCTGATCTTTACCAGGAGGTCATTGCCTAAATCGGAGCAAAACTTTTCTCCCACAGTATCGCCTTTTGTAACGTGGCACACGATAAACATGTCTTGCACGTCCTGCATGGCTAACTTTTCCTCTTCCGTGCCTGAGTGCAAATCGAATGGCATGGGGCCAAACGGAGCGCAGTTGCCAGGGCCGATTATTTGCTGAATTGCAAAAGCAAATTCGTAACTCTTTGGAGGAGCGGTTATGTAAGTAACGCACGTTTGACCCTTTCTTCCTTCTCTATACGATTGAGCCGCCCTGAGCAAGCTAAGCGTGTTTTGAAAAGCCGGGTCGCCCGCAACCATACTGTGTTTGCGCTTCTCCAATTCCGCCTGGAGGGCATAGTTCTTTCGCTGGAAGTACTCGATCTGTTTCTTTAACCCACCGCTCGTACCCGACAGGTTTTCTTGATCTCCGCTTCGGATATTTTTCACCTTTTCAACAAAATATTCGTGGTCTTCATAAGCGGAATGGTACACGCTTCGAAAGTACAGGTATCCCCAGAGGGAAAGCATTATGACTACGTAGCTCACCACTCCGATGACGACATTCTCTTTGAAGTGCCGCGTCGTCGCTTCTTTTCCCCGGAGGCAAAGAGTGACAATAAGAGTGACGAGCACGGTAAGGAAAAACAGCACGACGTTCTCAGCAAACCATCCAAGCGGAGTAGTACCGAGAGAGCCAAAGAACCAGTGGTTGACCGTGTGGAAGAAACTGACGAAGTGGGGCCACATAGGGCTAAGCATAACGTGCGTGGCGCATATTGTCGTCTCTCGAAACACTTGGGCCTTGTGCTCCCGTACTGAATGTGAAGCTTGCTCACGGATACGTCTCAGCTTGAAACTTTCGTTCCCGGATGCCTACTGAGTCGGCGCGGGACAATTCGGGTGTAAGAGCGAGATCAGTTGACGGCTGGCAGGGTTTTGAGTCTAATCGGCTTTTGTGCGTAGGCGAACAGACGGCGCAAACTTGTGATAATGCCTGTGGCTGTTGAAAAAGTCGCGTCTAGTGCAGAAACTGCCGAAATTGGGTGACCAGAAATGTATCCGGAGGTGGAGAAAATCGTTTATAGGGCATCCTAGCGCGTCGAGTTTTTAGACC
>Ga0181523_10001202_pt1 | contig 27932 bp, 37 predicted proteins | sample PEATcosm2014_Bin_43_FD_119752 | JGI IMG/M metagenome (GOLD analysis project Ga0181523, IMG submission 119752) | Peatland microbial communities from MTU Mesocosm Facility, Houghton, MI, USA - PEATcosm2014_Bin05_30_metaG | ecosystem: Environmental > Terrestrial > Soil > Wetlands > Peat | place... | reverse complement strand
GGCGGTGAACGCGCTGGCGCCCTGGAGACTGATCGTGTCGCCGTCGCCGGTAGCGTCCAGCACGGCGCTGACGCCCGTGATGCCCTGCGATTGAAGAGCCTGGTTGATGCCCGTCACGTCAGCCTGATTTCCCGCCGCGCTCCCGTCGGTGGCGAAGGTGTAGTTGGCGGTGGCCGAGCCCACCTTGATGGTGAGGACGTCGCCATCCGTCAGGGTGTTGATGCCTTCGGAGTTCAGCCCGGTGTTGTTCGCTACGCTGGCGGCAGCGTTGTTTACCAGGTCGGGGCCACTGGGGTTGTCGCTTTGGCCGCTCACGCTGAACGCGTTGCTCGACTGGAATTGAAGAATTCCATTCTGGTCGAGGCTGGCTGAGATGCCCAGCACGTTGAGCTGGGCATTCAGCCCTCCCACCTGCGACTGCACCGAATCGCCGGTCTGGCCGGTCACCGTAAACTGGTGCGTTCCCGCCGCGGTATTCACCGTAAACGTATCGGTGCTCCCTGAGGGAATGGCCGTAGCGGCTGCGCCGCCTATACTCACCGGTGGGGTCGTGAGCACGTTGGTGCCCGCCAGCCCCAGGCCCGCGGCGCTGACGGAGGCGTTTGCCAGGTTTACGCTTACCGAGGAGTTCGCTTGGGCGCTCTGTCCGCCGCCGATAAACACCTGCAGGTTGGTGGCGTACACCTTGTTGTCGTCGCCTAGGCCCACATTGTCCGCCTGCCTGTTGATTTCGGTCAACAGCCCCGTATACTCGTTGTTCAACGTGTTGCGGTTGCCGGTGAAAGTATCCGAGGCCGACTCGGTGGCCAGCGTCTGCAGCCGGTCCAGCATCTGGGAAATATTGTTCAGGCCGCCATCGATGATCTGCAACTGGCTAACACCTTGGTTGGCGTTCAGGATGCCCTGGTTCAGTTCGGCGATCTGGTTGCGGTAGCCATTGGCGACCGACAGCCCGGCCGCATCGTCGGCCGAGGAGTTGATGCGGTAGCCGGAGGTCAACTGCTGGATGGTGTTGCTTTGAAACTGGCTGTTGACGTTCAGGTTCTGCTGCGCCAGCAAAGAATCGATATTCGTTTGAATGGAAATCATTGGATAATCCTTATTTTGAAAATTTCCCGGCGTCTTGCCGGGGCGGCGGCTCTAGCTGCCTCCGGTTTTTATATCGGCGGAACGGCAATTTCTACTTAGAGCGACCTGTTTGGAGCCGGAGTTCCGGATGGCGCCCGCTCCTCAAGTTAATGGCTATTGCGCCGATAAGATAGCGGAGAGCAACAGAATCCCGGGCCAGGCTCTCGCTGGCCTGGCGTGCGAAATTTCAGCAACCGGGACAAATCACATGAGCAGCGTCTCTTCTCCCATCAGTTCGCAGAGCAGCACTACTTCGGCAACCACCTATTTCACCGGGATGAGCAATTATTCGGCGGATCTGAACCAGGAAATCTCGCAAGAGGTGCAGATCGCTTCGCTGCCCATCCAACTGCTCCAGAACAACGTAAACGACATGACCAACCAGCTCCAGACACTGCAGAGTCTGGACAACAACGACATGACGCCGGTGCAGAACGCCGTGGCGAGTCTGGCCTCGGCGGTCGGCAATATGCTGTCGGCAAGCGTTTCGGGGCCCGCGGTCGCCACGGCCACGCTGGGCAGTGGCGCCACTGCGGGCAGCTATTCTTTGGAAGTCACCAACCTGGGATCTTATAGCGACGCCCTCAGCGTGGACCCCTCGGCGGCGAACGGCCTGCCTACGGTAACGGATCCGACTTCGCAAAACATCGGTACCAACGGCAGCTATACGCTCACAGTGACTGTGGGCAACGCCACTCCCACTACCACTCCCATCTCTTACTCCGGGGGAAACCTGGATGGCCTGGCGCAGGCCGTTAACGACGCCAATGCGGGAGTCCAAGCCACGGTGGTCAACGTGGGCAGCACCTCCGCGCCGGACTACCGGCTCTCCCTGCAGAGCGATCAACTGGGCCCGGTGACCATGCAGTTAAACGACGGGAATCAGGACCTGCTGGCGGCCAGCGGCAGCGGCGGCGCCCTCGCGCAGTACACCATCGACGGAAAGCAGGTCAATAGCGATTCCGATACGGTTACGCTGGCGCCCGGTCTTACGGTCCAGTTGACGGGCACCAATTCGAGCGGCGCGACTACGGTTACCGTGGCGGCGAACCCTTCCGCTGTCGGCAATGCCTTGCAGTCCTTCGTGTCCGCATACCAGACGGCCATCGCCGATCTCGACACGAACATTGGGCAAGGCGGTGGCCCGCTGGCCGGCCAGAGCATCGTTTATGAACTCACCGACGCCTTGCAAAGCCTCGCCAACTATTCCACCGGCGCGGGCAACCTTACGTCGATGGCCGCGCTGGGCGTGGGCTTTGACCCCAACACCGGCGCATTGACCTTCAACCAGAGCACGTTCGACTCCGCCACCAGCGGTGAGACCGACGCACTCACGCAATTCCTGGGATCGGCGACCGGCGGCGGTTTTCTGGAGATGGCCACCAATACCATGATGGGCCTCCTGGATCCTTCGGCCGGTGTGCTCCCCCAGGACATCAGCGGCATGCAAGCGAACATCGCCAGCACGAATACGCAGATCGCCACCGAGCAGGCCCAGGTGACCCAGTTGCAGACCAATCTCACGCAGCAGATGGCGGCCGCCGATGCCATGATCTACGAGTTGCAGCAGCAGGCCACGCAGATGCAAAACATGTTCACAGCCGAACAGGACAGCGAGATCGAGAGCGCCAGCGTATGAAGCCTAAGGCAGCGGAACTGGAGGCCCTGGCGGGCCGTCTGCGGGCGCGGGTTGCCGAACGACGCTACCCGGAGGCGCGCAGCGCCCTCCAGGATTACTGCCAGGCGCTGCGGAAAACGGCGGCCGGCCTGCCACCGGGCGATCCGCGCCTGTGCCGCTTGGAAGAGGATTGGCGGCGTCTGCTGGAGGAGACGCGGAGGCGAGTGCTGGCCGGGCGGACGCACGCCCGCGCGCGCCTGGCCCGGCTGCCTAGGGTTCCGGGGCTGTACCTTGAGCCGTGTCCAGCCCGCCACACCTGGGAATTTTCCGGCTAACCAGGTTTGGAACTCTTATTGCTCTTAGCGGAACCGTATGGCTACGACTCAAACTCCCCCACAGCGCTGCGACACCCGGTACTTCGGACCGGTCGAATACGACGAGGAATCCGTGATGGTATTCCCCGATGGTATCCCCGCCTTCGAGCAGGAGAAGCGCTTTCTGGCTCTGCGCCAGCCGATCAACGAACCGATGGTTTTCCTGCAAAGCCTCGCGAACCCGAACCTATGCTTCGCGACACTGCCGGCGATGGCGGCCTGCCCTCATTACCAACTGAACATGGCGCCGGAGGATCTGGATGCGCTGGGGCTGGAAAGAGGCCGGCAACCGGCGATCGGCCGCGATGTGCTGTGCCTGGCGGTCCTTTCCCTTGAAGAAAATGCGCCCCCTACGGCCAATCTCCTCGCGCCGATCGTAGTGAATCTTCACACGCTGCGCGGGCGCCAGGCGATCCAGACGGATTCCCCCTACTCCCATCGGGAGGTACTGCCGCTGCGCGAGGCCGCATGCTCGTAATGCGGCGGCGCGCCGGGGAGTCGATTCTGATTGGTGAAGATATAGAGATTCAGATCCTGCATATTGGGGAGTCCCGCATCAAGATCGGGATTTCTGCGCCCAAGTCGGTTCCGGTCAGCATGAAAGAGGTCAAGCTCGTCGGACAAGAGAATCTGGCCGCGGCTCAACTTCGCTCCGTGGCGGCGTTGCGCAATCTGTTAGACCGGCTGATCGAGGGTCCCGCGTGCGGCGAAAAATGAGCACGCGACAAAAACTTGCCGCAGGGTGCTGGTGGCTGGCGGTGGGCGTGGCAGCCAGGGCCGAATCTCCCCAGGAGGCGGCCCGCAGGGCCATGGAAACCTCCGTGGCGCGCCAGAGGGTGGCGGTGGCCGCCATGCGGATCTCGGTCGCGAAACAGCGCACGGCGGTGGCCGCAGCCATCCCCGAGGCGCACGATATAAGCGGAGCCGCGGATAATTCCTTCGCGCCGTTCTTCACGCTTTCCTGGCCTGCGCTGAGCGCGGCCTGTGACCCGCTTCCCGACGCGGAATTGCAGCCGCTGTTGCAACAGACGGCCCAAAAGGAAGGCGTGGCGGAGAACCTCCTGCGCGCGGTGGCCGAGCAGGAGTCCGGGCTGCGCCCCTGCGCTGTGTCGCCAAAGGGCGCCATGGGATTGATGCAGTTGATGCCGGCCACAGCCCGGGATCTGGGCGTGCGCGATCCCTTTGACCCGTTGGAAAATCTGGAGTCCGGCGCACGCTTCCTCAAGCAATTGCTTACGCGCTTCGGCGGCAACCCCGCGCTGGCCTTGGCGGCCTATAACGCCGGGCCGGCACGGGTGGAAGAGACCGGCGGCGTGCCCCAAATCCCGGAAACCATCCGCTACGTACAGGAGATTCTGAGCAAACTCCCGCTTCCTTGAGCGCCGCACATTTGGCGGCGCACGCCCGATATGCTTCGTGTGGGAGCTTTTTGGGCAGACGCGCAAAGCATCTTCGAAACGGCCCGCCAGGCGTTCCGGCATGGCGAGCCGGATTGCGATTGGGCCTTTCTGATCGGTCCCCAAGGCGACCTGCACATGCTGGAAGCGGCTGGATGGACCCTGCCGGCCTTGCTGGCGCAATATGGCGCGCAAAGAGTTTACCGCGTCACACGAGAACGCGGCTGCATCCGCCTCGAAGGCCGGTCCGCATCCGACACATGCCAACTGCAGAGCGAATCGGCTGCCCGGACTGCCGGTCATCTATTGGCGCGCTATCCGGCCCTTGCTCCGGTCTGGAGCCGGCCCAGCCCCGCGTTACTTCCGCAAGCGCCCACGGTGGGAACATGGACGAAGTTTGCATGATCGGCCTGGATCCACGCGAGCTCCAGTGGGTGCGGCTGGTGATCGCCCTGCTGCGGCACCCGGACCCGGTCGTGGGAGAAGTCGCCCGGGAGGCCCTGCGGTATCTCGAAGGCGTAGCTGCCCGCGCGGATGAATCCCGGGCCGCGAGTTGACGATCGGCTTTCACCCGTGAGCCCCCGCACAGCGTCCGCAGCGCAAAACGGATCGCCGGATCAACGATTCAAAACTAGCCGGCGCGACGGTTCCAACGGGCCAGGAATGACTCCGCCGCCAGACTCTCCATCTCCCGATCCATCGCGATGCGCCATTCAGCGCGCCGGCAATCCGCGAGCTTCTCCAGCAACCGGCACTGCCGCTGGGCATCCAGCACCTTCTGCCTCTGTACGGTTACCTGCTGCTCGCGCTCCCGCCGCCTGCGGGCCAGCGCCTGTTGCTCCGAGATGAGCCTGGCGCGGTAGGCCGCCAGCGCCCAGAGATCGCCCGCCTCCAGCGTGGCGCTTTCCCGGACGGTCTGTTCGGCGCGGCCCTTCACCAATTCGAGTTTCACCGCCGCCAAAGCCAGTTCCTCCAGGTCCGCTGCCATCTGCCGCAGCTTGTTTTCCGCCAACTCCAGTTGCGTGCGCCGCCATTCGAGCGCGCGCCGCAGGGGAAACTCGAAGGCCCGCATCTTCTCCCTATTGCAGCAACTGGGCGATTCGGCCGAGTTGCCGCAAGGTCTCTTCCCGCGGCGATTGGATCCCGGACTCCTGACGCAGGAAGTCCGCGATCCGGGGCAGCGCCTGTATGGCCTTGTCGAGCTGCGGGTTGGACCCAGCCACGTAGGCGCCCAACTGGATCAGGTCCTCAGCCTGGTGGTAAAGCGCCAGCGCCTGCCGCACCGCGCGGGCATCGCCCGACTGCGCCGGCGTCGCCAGTTGCGACTGCAGGCGGCTCACCGATTGCAGGATGTCGATGGCCGGGTAGTGATTGGCCGCCGCCAACTGCCGCGAGAGCACGATGTGCCCGTCCAGTATGGCGCGCACCGAGTCGCAGATGGGCTCGCTGAAATCGTCTCCCTCCACCAACACGGTGAAGAACCCGGTGATGGAGCCGCGCGCAAAATTGCCGGCTCTTTCAAAGACCCTGGGCAGCATGGCGAATACCGAAGGCGTGTATCCCTTTTGCGCCGGCGGTTCCCCGGCGGCCAGGCCGATCTCCCTCTGGGCCATCGCCAGGCGGGTCACCGAATCCATGACCAGCAGCACGTGGGCCCCCTGGTCGCGGAAGTATTCGGCAATGGCCAGGGAAGTGAAGCAGGCGCGTACGCGCAGAGGCGCCGGGCGGTCCGAGGTGGCCACGACCACCACTGCACGGCGCATCCCCTCCTCCCCCATTTCCTGCTCCAGGAAGGCCCGCACCTCTCGATTGCGCTCCCCCACCAGCGCGATCACGGTCACGTCGGCCGAATTGTTGCGGGCCATCGATCCCAGCAGGGTGCTCTTGCCCACGCCGCTCCCGCCGAAGATGCCGATGCGCTGGCCCTGGCCCACGGGCAAGAGGCTATCGATGGCGCGCAGTCCGGTCACCAGCGGCTCGGTGATGTGTTCCCGGTCGAGGGGGCCAGGCGGCGCGCCATACAGGTCGTAGGCGCCGCAAGGCTCGATATGGGGTCCGCGGTCGAGCGGGCAGCCGAATCCGTCCAAGACCCGCCCCAGCAAACCGGGCCCCACCGGCACGCGGGCCGCGCCGCTGCGGGCCACCACGACGTCCCCGAGTTGCAGGCCACCGGTTTCCTCGAGCGGCATCGAGAGCACCCGGCCGTCGCGGAACCCGATCACCTGGCTGCGCACGGATCGTCCCCCAGCGGTACGGACTTCGCAGAAATCGCCAACGGCCGCCGCCGGGCCGCTGGATTCGACCAGCAGGCCGGCCATCTCCACCACCTCGCCCATCCGCATCATGGTTTCCAGCTCGTCCAGAGCGGCGACGTAACGGCTGAGAATTCCCGCCACGTCATCTCTCCGGCAGGCGGTCCGCCAGCCCGCTCCCGATTTCGGCGAGCTGCGTCTCGATCGAGGCGTCCAATTTCCCGCGGGAGGTTTCCAACAGGACCGCGCCGCGCTCCAGAGTGGCGTCCGCCAGCAGCTCGAGGCCGCTGCGGCCGGCGCGCTCGAGCGCGCTGCGGATTCCCGGCTCCAGCTCCGGATGTACGCGGATGCGGCAGATCTCCTGCGAGGGCAGTTTTTCCAGGGCAGCCTTGACCAGGCCCTGCAACGCGTCGGGGTCCACGGCCAGCTCGCGGCGCAGAATGCGGCGGGCGATGCCGAGCGAAAGCTCCACCAACTCGGCTTCGGCTTCGCGCACAAGGCGCGGCCGCAGACGCGCGATCTCTTCGATGCTGTGCGCCAGTTTCTCCAACACCGGCTGTAGTCCGGCTGCCGCTTGGCTGCGCCCGGCGGCTTCACCCTCCCGGTAGCCAGTCTGGCGGGCTTCGCCGGCTTGGCGCGCGATCTGCTGTTCCAACTCCGCGATGCGGTACTGGACACGCCCAGCTTCGTCGCGCCCGCCGCTCTCCGGGCCGCGGGCCTGCGACGGCGCGTCCGGAGCACCCCCCGCGGACCAGAGGAACGGTTCGACGGCTGGCCCCTCTCCGGCGTGCAGAATCTTAGACAACATACTGCTCGCCGCCCGCGCCCTTCAGGTTGATGACGCCGTCGCTCTCCAACTGCCGCACCACCGCGATGATCTGCTGCTGCGCCGCTTCGACTTCCTTGATCTTCACCGGACCGAGCGCCTCCATATCTTCCAGCATCATCTCCGCCCCGCGTTGCGACAAGCACTGCACGAAATGTTTGCGCACCTGTTCGCTGGTGCCCTTCAGCGCCACCGTCAAGATCTTGCGATCGACTTTTGTCAGCACCTCCTTGAGGCTGTTGGTGTCCAGCAGCAGCATGTCCTCGAAAACAAACATCAGATGCCGGATGGTGTCGGCCAGCGTGGCATTCTCCTTTTCGATGGCTTCCAGGATCTCCTTGCTGCTGCCGGATTCCAGCCGGTTGAACATCTCCGAGACGGCCCGCACGCCGCCGTAGGATTCGCGGCTGAACTCGCCCAGGGCCTGCAGCTTCTGGCCGATCACTGCGGCGATCTTGTGAATGATCTCCGGCGAGATTTGATCCAGGTGGGCCATGCGCAGCGCCACGTCCGCGCGCATCTGTCCCGGCAGCGAAATCAGCAGCGCGGCGGCCTGCGACGAACTCAGGTGCGAGAGGATAAAGGCGATGGTCTGGGGATGCTCGCTGTGGATGAATTTAGCCAGTTGCTGCGGGTCGGCCTTCTGCAACGCGTCGAACGCGGCGGTGTCGCTGCCCATGCTTTTGACCAGCCGGTCCACCAGGTTCTTGGCCGCGTCCGGACCAAAGGCGTTCATGAGCACTTTGCGTGCGTAGTCGATGCCACCCCGGACCACGTACTCCCGGGCCATGGCCATCTGGTAGAATTCTTCCAGCACGGCCTCGGCTTCCTCGTTGGCGATGGTGGAGACGCGGGCCACCTCCCGGGAGACGGATTGGACTTCGTCTTCCGAAAGCGCCCGCAATAGGTGCGCGCTAGACTCTTCACCCAGCAGCACCAGCAGAATGGCCGCCTTGCGCAAGCCCGGGATTAATTCGTTGCGCTTAATGTTCGCGATCATCGCCTGAAACTCCCGTCCCGGCTTTCCGTGCCCCGGTAGAGGAAACCGCCGCTAGCCTTGTTCGTTGAGCCATGTCCGCAGCGTCTGCACCTGGCATTGCGGGTCTTTTTTCAAACTCTCCCGCAGGTATTTGGTCAATACATCCGCTTTACTGGTGCCCACGGCCGGGACGCGCATGGCCTCCAGGGCCTCGGCTTCCAGGCGCGCCTGCGACTGCGCCTGGCCTGCCAGTTTCGCCTCCATTTTCTCTTCCACGGACTCGCCGGCAGGCAGGCCCGGAGCACCTTTGGCGGCGGAGGACAGCGCCGTTCTCACCTCCGCAGCCTGACGGGCGGGCTTGCCGCGCAGCCGCCGTACGCCCACCACGGCGAGCGTCAAAACCAGGATCAACGCGCCGGCGGCCGCGCCCCATAGCTTGGGGCCCCGCAGCCACGCCGGAAGCGGGGAGGCAGGCGCCGCGGGCGGTGCACCAGGCGCCGACGGGGCCGTGGGGGGCTCGGAGCGCAGCGTGGCTTCGAAAGGCAGCGTCTCCACGATCAACTGATCGCCACGCTCGGCTTTGAAGCTGATCACCCCGGCTACCAGGTCCCGTATGGTTTTCAGTTTTTCGGGGGAAGGCGGCACCAGCACTTGCTTCAGATGCGCCGCCGGACCCTCCCAACGGACCTCCTGGTCCACCAGCAAAGATACGGAGATCCGCTTCAATTCTCCCTGTGGCAGCCGCACCCGCTTCAGCAGACGGCTGGATTGATAGTTGATTTCTTCAGTCCGCCGCGAAGCGCCCGCCGCAGTGCCCGCCGCGCGCGCCGGCGGCCGCGGCAGATTGGAGGAGGTGCCCGGTACGCCCCCGTTCACAGCCGCCGGTGCCACATCCTCGCTCTTCTGCGAACTGACCATTACCGAGCGGGCCGGATCAAAGGTTTCCTCGCTCTGCTCGCCGCTCGAGAAATCGCACTCGGCCGAAACAGCGGCCCGGAACTTCTCGGCTCCCAGCAGCGGCTCCAGGGTGGACTGGATCTTGGCCAACAGGTCTTTTTCGAGATGCTCCCGGTATTCCAGATTGGCGTCAGAGTTTTCCAACCCGTCGCTCGCGGCGGACTTGCGGGGACGGTTGAGCAGGTTACCGCGCGTGTCCACCAGGGAAACGGCCTCCGGCGCCAAGCCCTCCACGGCACTGGCCATCAGGTGGCAAATAGCCATCACGTTCTGCGGCGAGAGTTGCGCGCCGGGACGCAGCCCCACGATCACGCTGGCTTTGGCCGGCTGGCGCTCTTCCAAGTAGACGGATTCCTTCGGGAAGGTCAGGTGTACGCGCGCCCGCTCCACTTCGGCCAGGGAGACGATGGAACGCTCCAGTTCGCCTTCGAGCGCGCGCCGGTAGTTGACATGCTCGGCGAAGTCGGTCACCCCGAAGTTGGTCTTGTCGAAGATCTCGAAGCCCATGCGGCCGCTCTTAGGCAGGCCCAGGACGGCCATCTGCAGACGCAGTTCGGCCAGTTTGGCGGAGGGCGCCAGCACCGTGGTCCCGCTCTCGGAAAGCCTGAAATCCGTGCCGGTCTCCCGCAGCTTCTGCACCACGGCGCCGGCGTCTTCCGCAGCCAGCCCCGTGTAGAGGGGGCGGAAGTCGCTTTCATGCCGCCATTGGGAGAAGCCGATGAGGCCGGCGGCCACCAGCACCGCGCAGGCCGCGATGCTGACCTTTTGCGCCAGCGAGAGATGTGCGAGCAGCTTCTTTATCTGGTCCATGGTTCGTTGAGGTCCCCACTAGACCTGCATCTGCATGACCGCCTGATACGCGGAGACGACCTTGTTGCGGACTTGCAGAAACAATTCGAAGGCCAGTTCGGCGCGCTGCGTGGCCAGCGCCACGGAATGCACTTCCTCGCCATCCCCGGACAGAAAGCGCGCCACGGATTGGTCCGCGCGGTTGCCGAGCCGCTCGACGCCGCCGATGGCATTGGCGAACATCGTTTGGAAGTCCCCGGTCTGGGCGCCGCGGGACGGGCTGAGGCCGTCCGGCATGCGTACCTCCGGGAGCGCGGAAATGGGTGAAACGGGTAGAGACAAGCCGGTTCTCCTGGTGTCACTTGAATAGATCGATCGAGCGCATGATCATGTCTTTCACCGAGGAGATGGCCGCCACGTTCGCCTCGAAGCTGCGCGACGCGCTCACCAGGTCCACCATGTCCTCGGCCGGGTTGATGCGCGGGATCGCCACATATCCGTCGGCGCCCGCGTCCGGATGACCCGGTAGGTAGCGCCGCTCCGGGTCGCGCTGGTCCACGCTGATTTCCTGTACGGCGACTCCCTCCTGCAGATGCGACTCGAACAGCGAGGCAAACGACGTAGCCAGTGGCTGGGAGGCGAAGACCGCATCCTTGCGGCGGTAAGGCCCGCCCTCAGGAGTGCGGGTGGTCTCGGCGTTGGCCAGGTTCTCCACCAGCAATTCGGCGCGCGTGCGTTCGGCCGCCATCCCCGAGGCGCTGACCGCCATGGCGGAAAACAGGCTCATGTACCGCTCCCGGATTGAATGGCTTCCTTGACTTTCTGTATCTTGGACCGCAGGAGGTTGGATGCCAGATTGAATTGCATGCCGTTCTCGGCCAGCAGCCGGGCCTCCCGGTCCAGGCTGACGTTGTTGCCGTCGTTCTTCAATTGCAGTCCGGCCACTTCAAAGGGTTGGGGAATCGCCCCTTGCAGCGCGGAACGGAACTCGGACTGAAAATCGATGTCCTGGGTCCGGTACCCCGGCGTGTCGGCGTTGGCGATGTTGGAAGACACCAGTTTCTGCCGCGCACTCAACAGATCCATATAGCGTTCCAGGGTATCCGACAGGCCGTCCAGCATACTACTCCCCATCCAGCAAGTAGAGTTCCATAGCTTAATCTCTCTAAACGAAGGATCCGGATGAGCGACGCCGCCAAGATCCGGTCATCCGTGGGAAAATCTTGGCGGTGGCGGCCGACGCCTTACGCGCCATGCGGCAGCGAGCGGCGGAGGGCCTCCGGCAGCCGGGGAAGCCGCGGAAAGCGGAACTCGCCGGGCGCCGGATCACAGTATAGCGCTGATCTTCTCTTGGATCTGCTCTGCCGTGAAGGGCTTCCGGATGTAGGCGGCCGAGCCCAGCCGGATTGCCTGGCCGACCTTCTCCTCGCTCCCCTCGGTGGTGATCATCACCACCGGAAGGTTACGCCAGGCTTCTGAGGCCTTTAGTTCCGCCAGCAGGCTCAAGCCGTCCATGTTCGGCATATTGATGTCGGAAAGGACGAGGTTGAGCGGGTGATTTTTGACGATCTCCAGGGCCTCGAGCCCATCCCGGGCCTCAAACACTTCGCCGATCACCAGTCCGGTTTGCCGCAGAACGCGAATCAGGATCTTGCGGATGGCGGTAGAATCATCCACGATCAGAATATTTAGAGCCATGTTCCTGCACTTCTATCGGTGGGTAAGGGTTTCTGCTTTACCCCAGGGTAGCGGCGAGGCCGCCCTTCGCCGCCTAAAGATCGGCCCCGTTCCGCCGATAGAACTCTGGGGACTGGAAATGATAGACCGTGATCAGATCGTCAGCAGTATACGTGACGCCGCCGCCGAGGTCTTTTCGACCATGCTGGGCACCGAACTCCGTTTCGCGGAGGCTTACTTCAATAATGGCCCATCGCGTCCATTGGATGGGGTGATCTGCCTGATTGGAATGGCGGGCGAGTGGACCGGCACCGGCACGCTGTCCTGCTCGGCGGACTTCGCCTGCCGGATCGCCTCGCAAATGCTCATGGCCGAATACACCGTGGTGGATGCCGAGGTTCTGGATGCGGTGGCGGAGGTTGCCAATATGGTCCTGGGGAATGTGAAGACCGCGCTCGAAAGGTCGCTCGGACCGATGGGGATGAGCATTCCCACGGCCATCTTCGGAAGGAACTTCCTGGCCAAGAGCTTCGGAGACGAAACCTGGACCGTGGTGGTCTTTGACTGCGGGGGCCAGCCCCTGGAGGTCAAGTTGTTCTTGAAACCGGCGCCCAGCCCGGCAGCCCCGGGTCCAGCCAAGGCCTGCACGCCCGTCTACCTGCGTGGATAACTCCAAACGGTTGCCGGCCGCCCGATCGTAATCGCGCATGCACCGGGATTGGCCGATGCCTGGGGTTGCGCGCCTGCGGAGTTTTTGCGCGTCTGCCGCTTATCCCGCTTCATTCGCCGCCGATCGCCCCGATACGGGGCTTTGGCTGTTTGCGCCTGACGGGGTGCAGTAGCAGCGAATTTCAGTTCCGTGCGTGCGCTGCCCAACCAGCCCACGACCGGCCGCCTCACCTGCCCTCGGACTTAGGCAAGACCTGCGAGGGCAACGCCTCGGGGGGCGCTGCGGCAGGTTTGGGCTCCGGGCGATCGCCCGTCTCGTTCAGTATTACAACATCTACGCGACGGTTATGCGCGCGGCCTTCCTCGGAGTCGTTGGATTCCACGGGCACGGTTTCGGCGTACCCGACCACCGCCATGCGCCCGGATTCGACCCCGAAGCGGGAAGCCAGCAATTCTAGCATGGCGATGCTGCGGGCGGCCGAAAGTTCCCAGTTACTGCGGAAGCGGGAGTTGTGGATGGGCACGGCGTCCGTGTGGCCTTCCAATCGCACAGGGTTGGGCAACTCCCGAATGGCCTGCGCAATTTTGTCGATGCTGGAATAGGCTCCGGGATAGATGTTGTCATCGCCGGAGGCGAAGAAAGAGGCTTCCCGCAAGCTGATGATCAGCCCGCGCGACTCCAAGGTGATCTTGAGCTGGCCCTTGGCGACCTCCAGTTTCAGAGCGCTCTGCAGGGATTCGAGCGAACTGGCCAAGTTCACCGGGGGTGGTGGCGGAGGGGCTTCTTTGGACGCCCGCCGGGCGCCGCCCGGACCCAGCATCATGGCGTTTCCCTTGCCTTTATCGTCTTCTGCGCCGCCCAGGATTGCCGACATCACGGACGCCACCTGGCCCTCCTCAAGCGCCTTGCGGACGGACTCGGAAACCCGCGACGCTTTGCTGCGATCCGTCTCGGCGGTGGCGAACATCACCACGAAGAAGGCGAAGAGCAAGGTGATGAAGTCCGCGTAGGACACCAGCCAGCGCTCGTGATTGATGTGTTCCTCGGGTTTGCGCCGGCGGGCCATCTACGTCACTCGCCTGCCGCAGCCTCTGCCGGCTGGCCGGCCGGGGCCTCCCCCTTCTTTTCCGTAGCGGGCTTCTTAGCCGCCGCCGGTGGCAGGTAGGCCTCCAGTTTGATACGGATCAGCTTGGGATTCAAGCCTTCGGCTATGCCCAGCACGCCTTCCAGCATCAACTCGCGCATCTGCACTGCCTCGTGCAAGCGGGACCTGAGCTTGGCGCCCGCCGGAAGGAAGAATATGTTGGCCGAAGCGACGCCGTAAACCGTGGCGACGAAGGCCACCGCGATGCCCCGCCCCACCTCGTCGATATTGGCCAGGTGCTTCATCACCTGGATCAAGCCGAGCACCGCGCCGATGATCCCGATCGTGGGCGCGTATCCGCCGGCGGCTTCGTAGACCTTGGCTTCGGCTTCGCCGCGTTGCTCTTCTAGGGTGATCTCCAATTCCATCATGCGGCGCAGTTCCAGCAGGTCGGCCCCGTCCACGGCCAGATTCAACGCCTTCTTCAGGAAAGGATCCTGGATCGACTCCGTCTCATCCTCCAGCGAAACGATGCCGTTCTTGCGCGCCTTCGTGGCGTACCCGATAATCTGCTCAATGACGACATCCGGCGGGTAGCTGGTTTGGAAGAAGACCGCCGGGAGCTTGCCGGCAGCGCTTCGCAGGGTGCCCAGGGGTGTGGTGACCATGACCGCCCCCAAGGTGCCTCCCAGAACGATAATGGCTGCCGTGATCTGTGCCACATCCTTCACCTTGCCCTGCTCGAGGACTAGTCCTCCCAAGATGCCGGCCAGCGCCAGTGCCAGACCACCCAGGGTCGCCAGATCAGGCCGGCGTCCGGAGGGCTTCTTCAAGGGTTTAGGAGTCGTCTCGGTTATCTCTGCCATGGAGATCCGTTGGGTTCGTACTCGCGCCGGCCGCCTGCGGTTCCCGCTGTTCCGCCGGGAGGCGGGGACACTGTGGAATGCCGCTGTAGACGGCCCGGCGGAATTCCAATACGCGCCGAACCACCTCTTCGGCGGATTCCAGCACTACCAGCTTCTGCCCGGTCGTTAAACTGATTACCGTGTCCGGGGTTACCTCAATCCATTCAATGAGGTCCGCGTTGAGCACCAGCGGCAAGTGATTGAGACGCGTGACAGGAATCATGTGCGCCTTAAACGTTATCAGCCGAACCCAATGGGCGGACGGGAGCTTCCACCAGAAAGCCGCGCTTCCGCCCGGCCTGCATAACATGTCCCTGGAACCGCAACTTCCCGTTGAGCAGACCTTCCAGCGGCCGGCCCACGGGGAAGTCGAAGGTCAGCACGTCGCCTTCGGCCAGACGTAGCAAGTCGCGCACCAGAAGACGCGACCCCCGCAGCCGGACATCCAGGCCCAACAGCGACGGTTGCAGCAGAGCCAGCATGGCTGCCTGTTCGGCTTCGGTCGACTGGGTACGGCGCATGGACCACTGCTGGTCGAACTTCTGCCGCATCATCTTGGCGATGATGGAAGGCACCGCGATGTTCATCATGCCGACGTTGTCCCCGATGCGGATCTCGATGCCCACCGCCACCACCGCTTCGGTGGGGGCCAACACGCGCAAGAACTGCGGCTCAGTCTCGACCGACTGGATTGCGAATTCGATCGGCGCCACGGCCTGCCAGGCCTCCTTCAGATCGTTCAGGATGATCCGGAAGAGGCTGTCCAGCAGTTTCTGCTCGATTTCGGTGATTTCCCGCCGCATGGCGGGGGTGGACTTGCCGTCCCCTCCCAGGAGCACTTCCAGAATAGGGAACACCAGCGCCGGGCTGAGCTCCAGGAGTCCGTTTCCGTCATACGGCCGCAACCCCAGCGAGAGCATGCAGGTGGGAGAGGGCAGCCCGTTCACAAACTCCTCACAGGAAAGTTGCTCGACGCTAACCAGGTTCACGAGAAGGTACGTGCGCAAATAAGCCGAGAGGCTGGAAACCAGGTTGTGCACAAAGGTCTCGTGCAACTGGTGAATCGCGCGCAGTTGGGACTTGGCGATGCGGTCCGGGCGGCGGAAGTCGAAGGGCACCACCTTCTTTGCCGGAGATTCCGGGTGCCCCCCTGCATTGCCGAACAAGGCGTCGATTTCCTGTTGCGATAGCGTTCGATTCAAGCAGGACTGTCCTCGAATGATCCATCGGCGGACGGGCGCGAATCTTTAGGCTGCGCGCAGTTTCGCGCGCCGGCGGCCGATGAGATGTAGGGGAAACCGACGGTCCCCAGGAGCGGTTTTTATGGATATCGCATCCGTGAATCATGCGGGGCAGGTCCTGCCGGCCATGCCCCAGACGCAGAACGCGAACTGGCTGGCGCAAGACCGGGAACTGATCCAGACCGTCAAAGGGATCAGCGCCACCGAGTTGTTCGGCCAAGACAGCGAGTTGACCTTCGCCGTGGACCGGGACACCAAACGTCCGGTAGTCCGCATCCTGAACCGTAAGACGCAGCAGGTTATGCTGCAGGTGCCGCCAGAGTATATCCTCCAATTGTCCCAGGAGTTGGGTAAACGGTCCGGTAGCTAGCCGCCCGCGCAAGTGCCGGCGGATTCCTCCGATATGGGAGGTGAGGAGATTCGATGCCACCGCAAGACGCTTATCTGGAAAGCAAGATTCTGACCGCCGACCCGCTGGAGTTGGTACGGATGCTCTATCGCGCCGCCCGCGATGCCACACACAGCGCCAGCGTCCACCTGGCCGCCGGGCGTATCGCGGAGCGTTCCCGCCAGATCTCGAAGGCCCATGCCATTCTGTCGGAGTTGTCCGTCTCGCTCGACCATGCGCGCGGCGGCTCGCTGAGCCGGAGCCTGGCGGAGTTGTACGACTATATGCAACGCCGGCTCCTGGAAGCGAATCTGCGCCAGAAGGCAGAGCCGCTAGAGGAAGTGGAGAGCTTGCTGGCTACCCTCCTGGCGGCCTGGGATCAGATCCGCACGGCATCCGAGCAATCCGGACCCCACGGGAATTTCCATCCGCCGATACCCGCAGATCGGCCCATGGAATACGGCGTTGATCCCGCGGTGGTCGCGCCGGGCGCCGCAGCGGAGTATGCCTCGCAGAGTTGGAGCTTCTGACTATAGCTGAAGCGCGGGGCCGTATCCGGGCAACGAGTCCGCAGCGCGTCTGCCCGTAGGCTCTATTGGGCCCGCGCGGACAGGCTGGAGGCGATCTGAGCGCTCAAGCCCAAGCCCCCGCTCTGCGCCAGAGCCTGCGCAAACTGCTCTTCAGCCAGTCCGGCGGCTGTCGCGCTTCCAGCGTCTTCGCCGCTTCCCAACCAGCCATCCTCGTCGCCGCGGGCTTCCTTGAGCAGTTGCGCGATCAGGAGGGCCTCGAATTGCTGGGCCACGGCAGCGATGTTTCGCGGCGGGCGCGCAGCAGGCGGTTCCACCCCTGCAGCGATGCCCAGGGTCACCGGCGCGCTCATCAAATCACCTCCAACTCAGCTTCCAGCGCGCCCGCCGCGCGCAGGTTTTGCAGGATGGCAATCACGTCCCGCGGAGTCGAGCCGATGGCCGCGAGTGCGCGCACCAACTCCTCCACTGTGGCGCCTTGCTTGAGCACGACATTGCGAGCGGGCTCCTCTTTCACGTCCACGCCCACCTTGGCCCCCACGGCGGTAGTCCCGGCCGACAGCGGCGGCGGCTGCGAGACATCCAGACTGGTCTGGATCTCGACGGTCAGATTGCCGTGCAGGATGGCCACCGGAGAAATGTGTACGTCGCGGCCCATGACGATGGTGCCAGTGCGCTCGTTCACCACCACCCGGGCCGGCTGGTCCGCGTCCACGGTGAGGCCTTCCATCTCGGCGATGAAATCGATAGGGTGGGCGGCGTAAGACGAGGGAAGCAGTACGCTCACCAGGGCCGAGTTCTCGGCGCGCGCCGGCAAGGCCCCCGCTGCGCCGTATTTCGCGTTCAGCGCCGCGGCGATGCGTGAGGCAGTGGTAAAGTCCGCATACCGGAGTTGCAGATGCAGGACTCCCTTGAATGCCAGTGAAGGCGTCGGCCGCTCTACAATGGCGCCACCGGGTACGCGGCCCACCGTGGGATGATTCACCGTCTGACTGGCGCCGCCGTGCCCCGCCGAGAATCCGCCGGTGACCACGGCGCCCTGCGCTACGGCATAGACTTGGCCGTCGGCGGCTTTCATGGGTGCGAGCAACAGTACTCCTCCCTGGAGGTTGGTGGCGTCGCCGATGGCGGCCGCCGTGACATCCAGATGTATACCCGGCTGCGCGAAGGGAGGCAGCGTGGCGGTGATCATGACGGCGGCCATGTCCTTGACACGAAGGGTGGCGCCGGGAACCGAGATGCCCATGCGCTCCAACATGTTGGCCAGGCTCTGCGGCGAGAACAACGTCTGCTGCGTGTCCCCTTTTCCGGCCAGCCCCACCACCAGCCCGTAACCGATGAGTTGGTTGTCGCGTACACCCTCGATTCCTGCCAGATCCTTCAATCGCGTGGCCGACGGCGCGGGTGCCGCCAGCGCCGCCATCACCAGAAAGAAAGCCAGCCGTCGCATTGTCTCCTCCCGCCCTAGAACGGAAGCAGTCCCATCAACACCCGGTAGAGGATGAACGGACGCTTGATGGCGTCTCCCACCACGCCCTTTCCATTGACGGAGACCTCCAGTTGCGCGATCAGGTCCGATTGGACCACGTTGTTCGGACCCAGGTCCGCCGGCCGCACAACACCGCGCACCGTGATGACCTGCTGTTCGGAGCTCACGCGGATCTCCTTGACTCCTTCCACCACCAGATAACCGTTCGGCAAGACGTGCACGACCCGGGTACCCAGCGTGGTGGAGATCACCGTCGTGCGGCCGATCGTGCCGGCTCCCTTTAGCTCCTGGTCGCCCGAAGTGCCCAGCAAGTTCGCCAGAGCGCCGGTGGCCTTCGTCATGCCGCCCAGCGCCGTGATCGAGGCTTGTGCGCTGGAAGTGCGCGAGGTTTGCACATTGCCCGTACTCACCGCCGAGGCATTCTCCGCCACAAGCACGGTCACCGTATCGTTCACCCGGCTGGCCCGTAGGTCGCGTGCCAAGTCAGTGAACAGGGCTGCGGTTGACCACAGCGATCCGGGGGAGGCGTCATTGTTGGCGCGCGCCGCCGCCGTAGCCTCCGCCACGTAACGCTCCAGCGCGGATGGCTCCGGCGGCTTCGGCTTTTTCTTTGCGGCCGCCCATGTCGGAGCCAGCGTCGCGGCCAGAGCCAGCCACGCCAGAATTGGTTTCGATTTCATCGGTGCTCTCCTTCGGCTATTTCTCCCCGATCCGCCGCGATGACCACGTGTCCGCGATCCGCGACGGTCGCGCGGAATATCTTTCCATTGGCGGGATTGCGTACCCCGACGACCTCACCCCGCCTTCCGGAAGACTGCGCCTGGCCTTCCAGGAGCACTCGCGCCTGACCGCTCCGGATTTCCACTCGCACGAGGTCGCCGCGCACTACGTCGGCCGGTGCATCCAGCCACTGCAGCTCGATCACCGCCCCCGGGGGAATGGGCCGGCGGGGCACCCGGCCTACGATTTGCGCCAGATCCGGCAGCCCCGGCGGTCCTTCATAGGATTCCACGCGAAGTTGGGCGCGTTCGATGGGACGGCCCGGCGCGAGTGTCTCGATGGCAGTCACGCGCTTTTCCGAAACCTGGATACGCACTTTTGCCCAAACCGGAAAATCATCCCGGCCGGACGCGGATACCACGCCGTGCCACAGCAGCGGAGACCTGGTGGCCCGGTCCGCTGGCAACCCGGAGACCGGAAAGTGCAGTTCGCCGGGCGGGATAGGCTGATGGCTGAATTCCACCACCTCGATCGAAGCCGCGGGCATAGCCGCACGGAGGGCGGCCGCGATGCGCTCGCGAGTGAGCGTCTCCAAGGGCCGCACGAAGCAGGCTTCCATCCCCGGTTCAACGGCCAACCCGTAACGCCGCGCCAGGCGCGCCAACTCCGCGGCTCCGTACATGCGGCGGGCGCCCGGGGCGGGCGCGTAATCCATTGCTGCTTCCGGCGCCATTCCCGCGAAGACTGGCGCGGCACGGGCCATGTCGCCCGCCAGGATCCGCTCGCCTGAAACCGGCAGGCATTCCTGTAGGACGGCGCTGCTGGTTTGTGCGGTGGCTGACGCCAGCGCGGCAAACAGAATGAATGGCGTCCCCAAGGTCATTGTTGCACGAGGCCGTTGGCCTCCTGATACATCTCGTTGGCGGCTGTGACCACCTTGGAATTGGCCTCATAGGCCCGCTGGCTGACAATCAGGTTGACAAATTCCTGGACCACGCTGACGTTGGACTGTTCGGTATATCCCTGCTGCAACGCGCCCAGACCCTCAGCCCCGCCCGGGTTGCCCAGAGTGGGGTCGCCGGAAGCCTCCGTGGGAGTGTACAGGTTGCCGCCAATGGTGCTCAATCCAGCCGGATTCTGGAAGTTGGCAAGTTGGATCTGCCCGGCCACCTGGGCTGCAGTCTGGTTCGGCTGGGTATAGCTTACCGTGCCGTCGCCGGCAATCGTGATCGATTGGGCATCCGCCGGAATGGTGATCTGCGGCTGCAGCGGGTTGCCGCTGGCGGTCACCACATTTCCATTTTTGTCGAGCTGAAACTCACCGTCGCGCGTGTAAGCCAACTGTCCGTTGGGCTGCAATACCTGAAAGAAGCCGCGGCCCTGGATGGCCACGTCCAGCGGGTTGTCGGTCTCGGAGAAACTGCCCTGCGTGAAGATGATCTCGTTGCCGGAGGGACGCGTACCAAGCCCCAATTGCAGGCCGACCGGAACCACGGTTTGCTGGCTGGCGGAAGCCCCCGGCTGCATGATGTTCTGGTAGAGCAGATCCTGAAACTGAACGACACGCTGCTTGTATCCGTTGGTGTTGGCGTTCGCCAGGTTGTTGGCGATGTTGTCTACGTTCATCTGTTGCGCCGTCATACCGCTGGCAGCGCTGAAAAGCGCTCTCATCATTAGATTGCTCCTTGTTTTTCCCCGCGAAGTCTCACGAAGCTACGCGGGCCACCTCTTCGACGGCCTCGCGATTCATCTGCGATCCCAACGTAGCGGCCTTCTGCAGCATTTCAAATTGCCGCATGACCGCCACCAAACGCACAGCCGATTCCGCGGCGGCGCCATTGGAACTCTCCAGCCTGCCCTGTTCGACTTGCGCGCCGGATGCGGGCTGCGACGCCGCCGCGCTCCGAAAATAGCTGGCCCCTTGCTTGACTAGCGAACCCGTGTCGGAGAAATCCGCGATCTCGAGGCGGCCCAAAGTCTGGCCATTTTGCGACACAGTGCCGTCGCCCGTGACCTCCAATACGCCCGACGGCTGGATCTGCAGGTTTCCGCCGGATACCGTGCGCACTGGGTACCCTTCCGCAGTGACCAGAGATCCGCCGGGAGATACGCGAAAGCTCCCATTGCGCGTGAAAAGGCTCCCGGACGGCCCATCCACAGCGAAGAAGCCTTTGCCGGAAAGCGCCAGATCCGATGCGCTGCCGGTCGTGCGCAGCGTTCCTTGGGAAAAATCGGTCCAGGGACGCTCGATGACCGGCAGGGTAGCCGCAGATCCGTCCTCAGCGCCCGCTTCCGGCGATACGTAAAGGTTGTAGAACTCGCGGTCGACCTTGTAGCCGCCGGTTTCCGTGTTGGCCATATTGTTCGCCAGCATGTCCAACGACTCCATGCGGGCCTGCATTCCGCCGGCGGCAGAAATTGTCAGTGGGTCCATAACACGCTCACGCCAAGTGGGAAGCATGCGGAGAGCCAGAGGCCGTACAAGGAAAAACAAAGCTTTGCCGGTTGCCAACGGGACAAGATCGTGCCGCGTCCCGCCTGGCGCCAAAATCTTGGCGGCCGCCGGGCGCCTATCTGCCTGAAATCGAGTACGGCGGGTATGGTTCTTCAGGTGCACTCGATCGGAGCGTGATCGCCGCTTCCTCGAGACTCTCCAACGCCGGGAAGGACGCCAATCAGGCTGCCAGCCAAGCTGCACTCCAAGGGCCGTCCGGTTCTTCCGGAACGCCTGCCGCGCGCGGTTTCTGGTCCTTCCTGGACACCTGCCCGGACCTGGACTTCAGCAAGGACTTGTTCGGGCCGGATGCCGGTCCGGCACCGGAAGACAGGCGAAATCGCGAGGACCATTCTGCTCCAGTTGACGCGGCCAAGCCGTCAGGCAATAGCCGTCTGCTCCTGGATTGGGGATGGAGCCGTCCGGCGAAAGAGCTGCCCGATAGCCTCACTGCGGCAGCGGCCCCTTATACGCCGCCGAACCTGTCTTGCGTCGAAAGCCAGCCTCCGGCGGCAGGATTCTTTCCCGCGCAGGCTCAACAGATGCGGAATCCTCAGGTGGCCGCCGTGCGCGCGGAAGGGACTTCGGAACTGGCGTTTGCGGCCCGGTTGTTGCAACCCGCTGGCGACCCGCCTTCCGGCACGGCGGCCATGACACCACCGTCGAGCGACTCGCGGACAGCGCTGCGCCCATGCATCTCCACGCCAGGGCCCGTCCGCGTGCCTGGGGAGGCATCCTCACACCAGGCGGCGCCAGGTCCAGAAGCGGACGCGGAACGGCCCGTCGATCCGCCGCAGGGTGCAGCCGTCAATGCAGCTGCCGCCGCAGACCAGGGGGATCCGAGCCTGGTCCCGGCAACGTCTGCGAAAGCGGCACCACCGGCCCGTGAAGGGGACCGCAGCGACCAAGCGCAGGCGGAGCAGCCTGTGGCGAAGATCGTGCCAGGCTCGCCGCTGCCGGTCGCTGCAGACGGGGATAACCCGTCCAGTTCGGCGCCGCAGGCAAAGGATGTGAATACGGTGCGGCCTCTCGAACCCGAACCAGTCTTGCCGGCGGCTCCGCCGCCCTCGCATGATGTCGCCCTGCGGCTCAGCGACGGCCAAAGCAGCGTGGATATCCGCATGGCAGAGCGCGCCGGTGAGATTCGCGTGCTGGTGCAGACGCCCGACCACGGACTGGCCAACTCACTCCGCAGCGAACTTCCAGATCTGGTCGGCAAGCTGCGGCAGAGCGGCTTCGAGGCGGAGACCTGGCGGCCGAAGCCTCTGGCACAAACCAACGGGGGCCGGCGCAACGGCGCGGACAACTCGCCGGGATCCTCTCAACAGCATTCGGCGGGCGCCCGCAAGGACGGCCGCCAACAGCAAAAGCAGCAGCAAGATCAACCCCGTTGGGTCGGCGAATGGCAACTGAGTCTCGACCCGGCACAGGAGACCTCAACATGACGATACAACCGATGGCAACGCCCACGTCGGCCCCGTCAACGGGCACGACGGCGTCCCAAGACAGTTCCCCGGACGACGTGAGTGAGAATGAGTTTCTACAGCTTCTGGTGGCCCAGATTCAATATCAGGACCCCACCAACCCCACCGATAGCACGGCATTCGTGACGCAACTGGCGCAGTTCAGCTCGCTCGAACAACTGATCGCCATCCGCGGCGATCTCGACAGCCAGGCGCAGTCCGGGACCGGCGGCACTCAGAATACAACTTCCACGCAAGGAGGAAACTAACAATGTTTGCAGCGTTCAGCACTGCACTATCCGCATTGGACGCCAACGGCGTAGCCGTCGCCGTGGTCGGCAACAACCTGGCCAACATGAATACCACCGGTTATAAACAGAGCGTCGCTTACTTCCAAGACCTGGTCAGCGAATCGTTGAACGCCGGCCAGACTCAAGTGGGGTTCGGGGTGGCGCCGCCGCTGACCATCACGCAGTTTACCCAGGGCGCGATTCAGTCGAGCAGTGGATCTCTCGATGCGGCCATCCAGGGGAGCGGCTTTTTCGTGGTAAGCAACAACGGCACGACCCAATATACGCGGGCCGGCAGTTTCCAAGTAGACCTGTCGGGGAACTTGCTCACTCCCAGCGGACAGCAGGTTCAAGGCTGGATGGCCACAGACGGAGTGGTCAACACCGGCGGGCCCATCGGCAATATCACTGTGCCTGTGGGCGCCATGCAAGCGCCGCAGGCCACCCAGAACATCACCCTGAGCGCCAACTTCGACGCATCCGCCGCGACGGGTTCGGCATCCGACTGGTCCGCTCCCATAACGGTTTATGACTCCTTGGGGAACGCGCATGTGTTGACCCTCAATTTCCAGCAGACTGCCGCCAATACCTGGTCTTGCCAAGCCACCGTCCCCGGCGCGGATGTCCAGGGCGGCACGGCGGGCACGCCATACGATATTGGGAGCCCCGTCGCCCTGCAATTTAGCAGCAGCGGGCAATTGACGGGCACGACGCCAGCCGAACCCATCAACTTCGCTTTTCAGCCCAGTGACAGCGCCGCGCCCATGAGCGTCAATTGGAATCCTATCAATTCGGATGGCACCAGCCCGCTCACTCAGTACGCCCAGAGTTCCGCCACTTCCGGCGCCACCCAAGACGGCTCGGCGGCTTCCCAGCTTACGCAGGTGACCATGGGCAACGGGGGCCAGTTGCTGGCGACCTACTCCAGCGGCCAACAGGTGGTTGTCGGACAAGTGGCCATCGCTAATGTGCAAAACCCGCAAACTCTGGTTTCGGTGGGAAACAACAGCTACCAGGTGAGCGCCGACACTGCCGCGCCGGCCATTGGAGCGCCCGGCACTGGCGGGCGCGGCACAATTGTCGGCGGCGCGCTGGAATCCTCCAACGTGGACATGGCCACGGAACTCACCAATTTGATCGTGCTGCAGAGCGCCTACCAGGCCAATTCCAAAGTGGTGACAACCGTGGATACGCTGGCCCAGGCCACCACCAACCTGATCACCTAGGGAGCGCCGGAACATGACAGCCATGGAAGAGATCGCCGCCTTTGCCGATGTGCCCGTGGACATCGAAGCGGAGCTGGACCGCCGCATCCTGACCGTGCGCCAAATCCTGCAACTGGAGCCCGGCAGCCTGATCGGCATGAAACGCTCGGCGGGAGAAAACATCGACCTGTACGTGGGCGGCAGTCTGATTGGCTGCGGCGAGATTGTGGTCGTCGAGAATACTCTGGGCGTCCGGATCACGGATTTCAAGGGCGAAACCTAAGGAGAATGGGGCGTATATGGAATGGGTCCGGCAAATACTAGCGGTGAGCGGCGTGCTCCTGATGCTGGCCGCGTCGCTTTGGTGGTTGCGCCGCAGAGGGCTAGCCCGATACGGCATGCGGCCCGCGCGCGGTGCCCGGAAGCGCACTTTGGAAGCCGTCGAGCGGCTGGCGCTGGGGCCGCAGCACTCGCTCCACCTGGTGCGGCTGTCCGGCCGCGGGCTGCTGGTGGGGGTCTCGCCGGCAGGATGCGCGGTGCTGGAGAGTTTTGACTGGGCGGCGGTGGAACGCACCGGCCGTCCGGAGGCCGCCTGATGGCGCGCCGCCTGGCTTTTCTGGGGGGCCTCGCGCTGCTCCTCCCGCTAGCCGCCTGGGCAGCTCCGTCCACACCCTGGCTGGGGACCGGCAAGGCCGGCTCGCTCAGCGAGCCGATGCAGATCGTCTTGCTATTGACGGCCCTGACGCTTCTGCCGGCGGCGCTAGTCTCGGTCACTCCCTTCCTGCGGACCATCGTGGTGCTGCATTTCCTGCGGCAAGCGCTGGGGACGCAGACGGCGCCTTCCAACCAGGTGCTGACGGGTTTGGCGCTGTTCCTCACCTTGCTCACCATGCAGCCGGTGGCCGGCCAGATTTACGAAAAGGCCTGGACGCCTATGGAAAAGGGCCAGATGACAGCCTCGCAGGCCGCCCAGGAGGCAGCCCGCCCTCTGCGCCAGTTCTGGATCCGTTTCGCCAAGGAAAAAGACATCGCGTTGTTTGTGGAAGTCGCGCATGCCCGTGCTCCCCGCACTCCGGCGGATCTGGATCTCGAAGTCCTGATTCCAGCCTATATCCTGTCCGAGCTGAAGGCTTCTTTCCAGATCGGTGCGGTCCTCTACCTGCCCTTCCTGGTGATCGACCTGGTGGTCGCCTCGGTCACCGTTTCAGTAGGCATGATCCAATTGCCCCCGGTGATGATCTCGGCTCCCTTCAAGATTCTGCTGTTCGTCCTGGTGGACGGATGGAACCTGGTGATCGGATCGCTGATGAAGAGCATCGCCTGAGGTTCCGCGAATGTCCACCGATTTTGTCGTCGAAATCCTGCGCCAGGCTCTGATGCTGGCTCTCTCTTTGGCCGGACCGTTGCTCCTGATTGGTTTCGCCGCCAGCATACTGATCAGCCTGGTGCAGATCACGACCTCCATACAGGACACCGCTTTCGGCACCATTCCCCGGCTGGTTGTATTTCTGCTCGCCATCCTGCTGCTGATGCCGTGGATGATCCAGCGCATTACGGCTTATACCGCGGCGCTGCTGGGGGACCTGGGGCGCTATGCCCGCTGACCTCGCGCTGGGGCTCCCCACTCTCTACGGTTTCCTGCTGGTGCTGGCGCGGGTCTCGGGAGTTTTCGCGTTTGTGCCGCTTCCGGGCTTTCAGAGCGCTCCTCCGATGGCGCGCATTGTGCTGTCGGTGGCGATTACTTTGTCCCTGTTTCCCCGCTGGCCCCGGCCGGACGCGGCGCAGGCCGGGGCCGGACGCCTGCTGATGTGGGCGCTGCCGGAACTGGCTGTGGGCGTCGTCATCGGTCTGGCGGTAGCCTTCCTCCTGGAGGCATTCCTGATGGGCGCGCAGGTCCTCAGCTTGAATGCCGGGTTCAGTTTCGCCTCCACCATCGATCCCACCACGCAGGCCGAGTCGGGCGTTCTGGTGGTCTTCGCGCAGTTGGCGGGCGGGCTGATCTTCTGCTCTCTGGGCTTGGACCGGGAAGTGATCCGGACGCTGGCCTACAGCCTGGAGGCCCATCCCGCGGGTGCCTGGTTCGCGCCGCGCGCGGCGGAGGCGCTCATCCGCCTGGGTGGGGACATGCTGGCCCTGGCACTGCGGCTGGCCTTACCCGCGGTCGCGCTGCTGGTTTTGGCGGACGTTGCCCTGGGGCTGGTGGGACGGCTCAACGCCCAACTGCAGTTGTTGACCATGGCGTTTCCGGTCAAAATGATGGCGGCCCTGGTGCTTTTGGCCTGGATCACCGCACTGCTCCCCAAGCTTCTGACGGCCTATGCGGGAGCGGTCTTCGGTACCCTGCGCCAGGTACTGCGCTTCTGAGCGGGAAGACGAATCCGTGCCGGATCAAGGCCAGAGAACCGAACAGCCGACCGCCAAGCGCCTGGACAAGGCGCGCCGGGAGGGGCAATTCCCCACCGCGCGCGATTTCGTTTCGGCGGTGCAGTTTCTGGCTTTCGTCGCGGTGCTCGGGGCCTGGGGCGGGCAATGGTTCGGAGAACTGCGCCTGTTAATGCGCCAGACGCTCGCGGCGGCCTTCTCGGCGAATCCGCCGGCCGCGCAGGCCGTGGAGCTTAGCCGCTATCTGCTGCTGAGCATACTTCGGCTGCTGGCACCGGCCGGAGGCGTGCTGTTGCTGGTGACGGTTGGCGTACAACTGATCGCCACGCGCATGGGAGTGAGTCTCAAAAAACTGGCGCCGGATCTCAAGCGGCTGAACCCGTTGGCCCGCCTGCGCGAACTGCCGCGGCAGAATCTGCCCGCGCTTCTGCGCGCCGTGGTGATGCTGCCGCTGTTCGGGCTGGCGATCTACGGGATCGTCCGGGACAACCTGTTCGCCTACCTGGCGCTCCCGTTTCAGACCGTCGAGTCCGGTTTCCGGCAAGCTTGCGGCTCGCTCGGTGTGCTGCTGTGGAAAGCGGCCGGCGTTTTCCTGATCTTCGGCAGCGTGGACCTGTTCCGGCAGCAGCGGCGCTATCGCAAGGATCTGCGTATGAGCAAGCAGGAGATTCGCGACGAGGTCAAGGAGACCGAGGGCAATCCGCTTATGAAGTCGCGGATACGGCGCATACAGAGAGAGCGCCTGCGGCACAAGATGATGAAGGAAGTCCCCAAGGCCACCGCGGTGATCGTTAACCCCACGCATTATGCGGTGGCGTTGCGCTATTCCCTGGATTCCATGGCCACGCCGGTGGTGGTGGCCAAGGGAAAGAATTATCTGGCGCAGCGCATTCGCCAGCGCGCCGTCGAGTACCAGGTGCCCATTATCGAGAATCCACCGCTGGCGCAGGCGCTATACCGTTCCGTGGAGGTCGGACAGGAGATCCCGGCGCACCTGTATCGCGCCGTGGCGGAGATCCTGGCCTATGTTTACAAACTCATGAACGGCCGATTACCTGGTTAGCGGCGCGCACCGCG
>Ga0181523_10001201_pt1 | contig 27946 bp, 27 predicted proteins | sample PEATcosm2014_Bin_43_FD_119752 | JGI IMG/M metagenome (GOLD analysis project Ga0181523, IMG submission 119752) | Peatland microbial communities from MTU Mesocosm Facility, Houghton, MI, USA - PEATcosm2014_Bin05_30_metaG | ecosystem: Environmental > Terrestrial > Soil > Wetlands > Peat | place... | reverse complement strand
TGATTTTGAAGTGGTAGATGAGCGATTCCATCTGCGTCTTCATTTTTTCGCGGTCGGGCAGAACTACGCCGGGCGCATCGGCTTTGACCGGGCCTTCGGGCATGCCATCGAGCGCCTGCCGCACAATGCCGATTGATTCGCGGAGTTCCTGCACCCGGCACATGTAACGGGCGAAGACGTCGCCTTCCTGCGATACCGGGACTTTGAACTGGAACTTGTCGTAACTCGAATATGGCATATCGCGGCGCAGGTCGAAGTCGACCCCGCTGCCGCGCAGGGTGGGGCCGGTGGCGCCGAGTCCGAGGGCGTCTTCGGCGGTTATGCGGGCGACGCCTTTGGTGCGCATGGTCCAGATGGGGTTGCCGGTGAGCAGATTCTCGTATTGGTCGATGCGCTCAGGGAAGTATCCGGCGAAATCGCGCACGCGATCGAAGAAACCGAGCGGCGGTTCCAGCGCGACTCCGCCCACGCGGAAGTAGGAAGTCATCATGCGCTGTCCGCTGACCATCTCGAACATGCGGAGAACTTCTTCGCGCTCGCGGAAGCAATATAGGAAGACCGTCAGCGCACCAATGTCCATGGCGTGCGTGCCCAGCCAGACGAGATGCGAGTTAATGCGGGTTAGTTCGTTCAACAGAACCCGCAGCCACTGCGCTTTCGGCGGAATCTCCAGCCCCAGCAACTTTTCCACCGCAAGCACGTAGCAGAGATTGTTGGTCATGGGGCAGAGGTAGTCGATGCGGTCGGTCAAGGGCACGACCTGCTGATAGAACTTGGCTTCGCAGGTCTTTTCGATTCCGGTGTGCAGAAAGCCGATGTCGGGCATCATGCGCACCACCGTTTCGCCGTCGATCTCGAGCAGCACGCGCAACACGCCGTGGGTCGACGGATGTTGCGGGCCCATGTTCAGGATCATGGTGCGATCCTGGCCGGGTTCGAGCACGGGAGTGGGGGTGAGATGCGCCATTCTTAGCGGTACCCCTCTACCGGATAATCCTTGCGCAGTGGGTGACCTTCCCAGTCCTCGGGCATCAGGATGCGGCGCAAATACGGATGCCCGGTGAAACGAACGCCGAACAGATCGAACACTTCGCGCTCAAAATAATTGGCGCCGGGCCATATCGACGTGAGCGACTCGACCGCCGGACTATCGCTGTTCAAGTGAACTTTCAGCCGGATGCGCTCCTTCTTCGGAATCGAGAGCAAATGATAGACGACCTCAAACCGCGGCTCTGCCGGATACCAGTCGACGCAAGTGACGTCGGAAAGAAAATTGAAGGGGCAGGCGGGATCGTCTTTCAGAACCGAGCAGGCCTCGCGGATGAAGGCGCGATCGATGAAAACCGTCATTTCCTCGCGATCGAACTTCACGCCGGTCACGGCCTCGCGGTTCCAGTCGACCAGGCGGGCCACCGCCGGATGGTTCTTCAGTTGCTCCAGATCGGTAATGGCGGGGGCGAGCGGCATTAAAAATTTCCTCGCTTGGCGGAGGTTTCACCCCAGTCGAGCACGCCCTTTTTCCAGACATAGAAGAAACCGACGAGGAAAATCCCGATATAGACGAACATCTCCCAGAGGCCGAAATGGCCCTGACCCTGTTCTTTGAGTTTGCGTAGAATGATTGCCCAGGGGTAGATGAAAACGGCTTCAACATCGAACAGAATGAACAGCATAGCGACCAGGTAGAACTTCACCGAGAAGCGCTGGCGGGAGTCGCCCACCGGGGTCATGCCGCATTCATAAGGAGAAAGTTTGGCGCGGGTGGGCCGGCGCACGCCGATCAGCCAGGAAAGCGTGACAATCGCAGTCGCAATGCCGCCCGCCATAAGAATATGGATCAAAAATGGGAGGTAGCGTGCGAAGTAATTGTCGGGCATAGGAAGAGATGGATATAATTCGCGCCAAGCGTTGCTTAAACGTTCTAGATTATGGGCTTACACGAACAGTGTCAAGCGACGACGAGAAGATTGTGCGATTTGGCAATTGAATCATTGAGCGATTGAAAAACCTTCGTGCAGGCCGAGGTCTTTCAATCACTCAATGACTCAATCACTCAATTCCTCAATGAAGAAATCCTTATGATTTTTGGCTTCAATACCGACGTCAAGCATGGCGACACGATCTATCACGTGCAGAGCGAAGCGCGTGAGGGCGAACTCCTTCTGCAGACGCAGGTCTTCGTGCGCGGGCGCTGCATCGGGAAGCGGGCGACTTCTTACGCCAGCAAGGCCAGCGAGGCGCCCATCGGTGACGCCCAAAAAGAGCAGCGCCTGCGCGAGCAGCACCGGCTGGTGCTGGACGCGATCCGGGAAGGCAAGCTGGACAACGTTCTTGACCATCCCGAAGCCGACGCTCTGGCGACGGTGAAAGAGCTGGACGTGCAGTGGCTGAACGCGGAGTCGATTCACTTCGACCGCAATCTGACCATGCAGTTGCGGGTGACCGAAGGGGGCGCGGCGGCGGCGGGAGCGCGGCTGACGTTCCGGTTGGCGCGTCCCGGGGCAGCGCCGTTCTATACCCAGACAGTGGCGGACTCGGGTGGCGCGGCCGAAATCAAGATTGAAGTGGAGGAAGCGGATTTGCCGGATTCGACGCTGCTGGTGCAAATCAACTGCGAAGGTCGCACGGCCACACGGAAATTCGTGCTGCGCAAGGCGGAGTAGAAGCCTCCCATGCGCCCAGCCGCGAAGCGGCGCAAGAATACAGCCCACGGCGCAAGCCGTGTGGTAGTGATCCTAACCTGCACAAGCCCCAAAGGGGCGAAAGATACTCCACTCGCATGAAACTCCACATCAATGGGGACGAGAAGACGTTCGACTCTGTAGTCACCCTCGGAGCGCTTGTGGAAATCCTTGGCATGAAGGCCGACCGAGTGGCCGTGGAATTGAACCGCGACATTGTGCCCCGCGACCGCTGGGCCGCAACGGCGCTGAACGACGGCGACCGGCTGGAGATTGTCCATTTCGTCGGCGGCGGCTCGGACTCTAACGTCCTCCAGGAACTCTCTTAGTCACCCCTTTTCCACCGATTCACTGCTTGACGTTCGCCGATCCATGCCTAAAATGTTTGAAACATTCGACTTGAGGATTGTTTCAAACAAATCCGAGGGATCGTTTACAGGCGACCATGCAAGATCGGTTCACATCGCACGAGGTGATAGCTCTGACCGGGATCACGCCCCGCCAGCTCCAGTGGTGGGACGAACGCGGCGTGGTCAAGCCGGAGCGCGAAGGGCATCGCCGGCTGTACTCGATCAATCATCTCACCGAAGTAGCGGTGATCTGCGAGTTGCGGCGCAAGGGGTTTTCGCTGCAGAGCGTGCGCAAGGTCATGCGGTTTCTCGAGCGCGAAATTGGCAAGGGGCTGGCCGAGATTGTGAGTCACAGTTCCGACTATCACCTGCTGAGCGACGGCACTCATCTGTATCTGGAGACTTCGGCGCGCCAGATCGTCGACATTCTGAAGAATTCGGATCAGCCCATTATGGGCGTGTGCCTGAGCGACGCGGTGCGGCAGGTGCGGGCTGGGGTCATCTCCGGGAAGACGAATACTTCAGTAACTTCGCCGGAGCACCGCAGGCGTGCTAAAAAAGTTTCGTAGGCAGTGGGGATGGGGATTACAGCACGAACCAGAACTTCGGAGTCAGAGACTTCGCGGTCAGGACAAGGGACACGGGAGGAAGACATGGTCGGTGAACTGGACCTTCTCAACGAGTGGATTCCGGAACAGATGCAGCCGGGTACCGTCTTCGTGCTGGAAAATGCCGGGGAGATTGGCGAAAAAGAAGATCCTTATTGGGCCGTGTTGTCCTGTCCGTCGTGCGGCATGCTGGGACTGATTACGCGCAAACAGATTAACGGATTTATCCCCGTGATCTGCGGGTCGGAACACTGCTCGGCACAGTTCTTCATCCGCGAGAGCGAAGTGGTGGTTCGGAAACCGTTCTAGACTCCTCCGTGAAATTGGGCCGCGGCCTGCTGCCCTTACTTCTTTCCTGCCTTCACTTCCTGCAACTCTACTGGGACCTGCTCGACGATTTCTATTCCAAATCCTTCCAGTGCGGCCACTTTCTTCGGACGATTGGTCAGCAGGCGGATGCGGTGCAGGTTCAGGTCGGAGAGAATCTGGGCGCCGATGCCGACTTCACGCTGGGTCTGCTTTTCGTTGTCGAGCAAGCTGGGGAGTTTGCGGCCGCGATGGAAGCTGAGTGCGGTGCGCTCGCCGACTTTCTCGACGGAGAATCCCTGCGACGTCTGGTGAAGGTAGATCAGGGCGCCGCAGCCTTCCTGCGAGATGCGGCGGAGAGCGCCTTCGAGGGTGGCGTGGCACTCGCAGCCGGTGGCTCCGAAGACATCGCCCATCAGGCAGTGGGCGTGCATGCGGACCAGAACCGGCGATTTGCTGTGTGCGTTATCTCGTTGATCGATGTCTCCGCGAATCAGGGCGACGTGCGATTCGCCACCATCGACTTCGCTCTCGTAGGCGATCAGGCGGAATTCGCCGAAGCGCGTGTCGATCAGGGCCTCCCCGACGCGATGCACGTAGCGCTCATGCGCCATGCGGTAGCGAATGAGTTCGGCGACGGTGAGCATCTTCATCTGATGCTCGCGGCAGAACTCGATCAGGTCGGGCACGCGGGCCATGCTGCCATCGTCCTTCATGATCTCGCAGATGATGCCGGCGGGGACGAGGCCAGCGAGGCGGGCGAGATCGACCGAGGCTTCGGTCTGGCCGGCGCGAACGAGCACTCCGCCTTTGCGGGCACGCAGCGGGAAGACGTGGCCGGGACGCGCCAGGTCGCTCGGCTTCGTGGCGGGGTCGATGGCCACTTGAATGGTGCGGGAGCGGTCGTAGGCGGAGATGCCGGTGGTGACGCCCTGGCGCGCGTCGATGGCTTCGCAGAATGCGGTGCCGAACTGCGAAGTGTTCTCCGAGGTCATGGGACCGATGTTGAGGTGCTCGAGGCGCTCCTCGGTCATGGCGAGGCAGACCAAGCCGCGTCCGAATTTGGCCATGAAGTTGATGGCTTCGGGTGAGACTTTTTCGGCGGCGAGGGTGAGGTCGCCTTCGTTCTCGCGGTCCTCGTCGTCGACGACAACAATCATGCGGCCGGCGCGGACTTCCTCAATCGCGTCGGGAACGTCGGTGAATGGGCGCTGGGGGCTCATATTAGGGCGATTCTAGCAGAGGCGGATAGGCCCGGAACTTGCTTATTCACGGCGTTGACAGTGACTCTCGTAGCACATAAAATAGTGCTGCACGTAATCATGTGCTCTTTATGAAGACCAACATTACTCTTAAGCTGGATGCCGATCTGCTGCGCGAAGTTCGCATCCTTGCGGCCGAGGAAGACACGTCGATCAGCGCCATGCTGGCGGCGCGTCTGGAGCAGATTGTGCGCGAGCGCAAGGCTTACCATCGGGCGCGCGGGCGCGCACTGGCACGGCTGCGCGAAGGGATGGATCTGCGGTGGACGCCTCCTCGCTCGCGCGACGAGATTCATGAGCGGTAAGCGGTGAGAAGAGTGCCGTCCCTAAGGGACTTGTCACGGCTTTCCAATCGCTACCCGGCACTGCCCTGCCGGGCTTTCACATACCGCCCCTAAGGAGATGATTTTGCCGAGAGAAATCATGGCCGAAAGGTATTTTGTCGATACCAACATTCTGATCTACGCGCATGACCGCTCCAGTTCTCAGGACCCCAGCGGCGTCAAGCACCAGCGGGCGCGGCAGTTGATTGAGCGATTGTGGGCCAGCGGGCAGGGCGTGCTGAGCACGCAGGTCTTGCAGGAGCTTTGCGTCAATCTGCGGCGCAAGGTGGCCAAGCCTATTTCGGTGGACGAGCTGCGCGCGCTGCTGCGCGACTATCTGAGTTGGGAAATCGTGGTCAACACTCCGGAGTCGGTGATCCAGGCTCTCGAGATCGAAACGCGATACAAGACTTCTTTTTGGGACGCTTTAATCCTGCAAGCCGCCGAGCAATCCGGCGCCACCGTTCTTTACTCCGAGGACCTGGCGGGGAAGCAGAGTTACGGGACGGTGCGGGTGGTGAACCCGCTGGTGGGGTAGCGGGATCGAGATGCCCGTCGTTTTTTCGCCGAAGGGCTTCTTCTGCTCGTTAGTCAAAATCCCCACTTCTCGCACAGAACACGAGAAATGGGGCACCCGTTTGTTTTCCGATTAGCAACAGCATCGACAACGAAATCGAGAGGCGACGGACAGGGTGTCCGTCCCACATTTCTGGTCGCTCTACCCGGCCAGTTCGTGTTCGGCGCCGCGGAAAAGGGCGCGCATGGCGCGGATGACCCAGCGGATCATGAGGACGATGATTACAACGAAGATGGTGGCTAGCGTGCCGGCTACGTAGGGATGACGCGTGGCTAGCCAAGTCAAGCCTATGGCCAGCACATCTTCGCCGAGGCTCAGACTGATGTTCGAGAACGGTTCGGGCGACGGGGTGACGGCGGCGCGGGCGGCGGTTTTGCCGCTGTGGGCGATGAGGGCGACGGCTGCTCCGAGGAGCGTGGCCAGGAGTTGGTGCTCGGGGGAAAGCTGGGCGGTGGCCTGGTAGGCGAGGAGTCCGGCGACGGGGACGCGGATGAAAGTGTGCAGGGCATTCCAGATGAGGTCGAAGGCGGGGATTTTGTCGGCGAAGAATTCGATAACGAAGAGTGAGATGCTGGCGATGATGACCGGCCAGCCGTGGAGGAGTTGCAGTCCCGGAGGAAGCGGGAGATGGCCGAAGCGGGCCAGCAGGCCGAGGACGGCGACGGTGGCGTAGAGATTGAGTCCGGCGGCGAAGCCGATGGCGGCCAGCAGGGAGAACAGTTCTGCGGGCGGGATTTCGAGGACGTTGAGCATTCGCTGGGGACGACAGTATCACGGCACAGCGGGGAAAGCAGGTTCCTCACCGGTCTTTCAGATCGGTTCGGAATGACAACACCACGCAGCGGGTTTTGCGGGCTTTCCGCATTTAACTGAAACAGAAAAGGCCGCCCCGTCGGAGCGGCCCTACTAACTTTCCGCTGGGTTACAGCGTGGACTCGATCTCGAAGCCCCAGGCTTCCAGAAGAGGCTCAGGGATGTACTTGGAGTTCTTGTTGCGGCGGGCCCACTCGCGCAGGCGGGTCGACCGCAGGTACTGGTCCGGAGAGAGTTTGTACTCGCGCACAACCTGCTCAAATTCGGTAATGGTCGGGGTGATGGGGCCGATCGGCTCGGGCTTGCCCCAGTTCGGATTTCCGCGTCGCTTGGCCATGAAAAGTGCCTTTCCACTCAAGGGGATGAAACTGCAAACTCACCTATGTATATGATTCTCCGGGTCGTCTTCAGGATTCACGTTCAGGAATCGAAGATGGAACACCCAGCCCGAATGCAGACAAAGCTAGGTCTACGACTGATTCGCACCCAAAACTGATCGGAGACTCAACATCTTACGTGGAATTGGCTGGAAAGTCAACCGGAAATTGCTGCGAAAATGGTGAGGAGATCGCATTCAAGCGCATGCAAATTAAGATACTTAGGTCTTTGTCGCGGCGGACCAGGCAGGGACCGGGCTGAACTTTAGGGCAGGAGAAAGCAGGTTCCTCACGGGTCTTGCAGACCGATTCGGAATGACAAGGGCAAGGTCGGGAGCGTTAGGGGTCGTGCCGATTACGGTGGTAACCCGCCACATCCGGAGAGACGTTGATTGACAACCGGGATGGACATAGAGTGCAGAGAGGGCATCTCGCTTTTGCCTTACCCGGCTGTCCGCTAGGACCCGGGGGAAGGTATTTGTCTGGCGATCGGATCCCTGAGTGGTTGCTGTTGATTAGGATGGGCCCAGGATGAGTCTGAAATCGTTGGTGCTGTGTGCGGACGAAAAAATCGTACGAGTGTTGCGCCGAGTGCTGGGCGATTTGGATATTGCAGTGGAGTTGTGCGAGGACTCCGACGGCGCGCTGCGCAAGCTGACCCGGCAACGGTTTGAGGCGATCATTGTCGATGTGACGGACGATGGGGCCTCAGATGTGTTGCGCAGTGCGCGCACCGCTCCGTGTAACCGGCAGGCGGTTGCGGTGGCGATTGTCGACCCGATCATTGGGCTGAAGGCGGTGTTCGAACTGGGAGCCCACTTCGTGCTCTACAAGCCGGTGTCGAGCGAGCGGGCGAAGTCGAGCTTCCGGGCGGCGCGGGCGCTGATGAAGAGTGAGCGGCGGCGCAATGCGCGGGTCGCGGTGGAGATTCCGGTGGTCATGCGCAGCCCGGAAGCGGGCAGCAACATGAAGGTAACGACCATCGACCTGAGCGAAGGTGGCATGGCGGTGAATGTGCCCAAGCGGCGGCGGCCGACGGGGCGCTGGCAGGCGGTGTTCACTTTGCCGGGGTCGGAAGCTGCGCTGGAGTTGCCGGCCGAGTTTGCCTGGGAAGGGGAAAAAGAGCAGGCGGGCCTGCGCTTCCAGCAAATCCCGCCGGAAGCGACGCAACAGTTGCGGGAGTGGCTGAAACAGAATTCTCCCGACGCGGAGCAGGACGATCCGCCGATTCGTTGCCAGCTCACCGATCTTAGTCTTGGAGGATGCTATCTGGAGATGGCGTCACCATTCCCGGCATCGAGTCGGGTGACGCTGTCGATGCGCGCCGCCGGAGTGGAAGTGCGTGCGCAGGGCGTGGTGCGGATCATGCATGCGGACAAGGGAATGGGAGTGGAATTCACCCAGGCCACGCCGGAACATCGGACGGCGGTAGAAGTATTTCTCGCGGTCCTCAACGAGAATCGCGCGCTGACCCCGGAGTTGCTGGTGGAACCGGAGGGTCTGGAATCGGAACCCAGCACGGGCAAACCGCCGGCGGACACAGACGATCCGTTATTGCAGTTGTTCTATGGCGAGGCGCTAACGGCGGAACAATTCCGCGAAGTGCTGCACAAGCAGCGAGGGATCGCATGCACGGGCACGAGCACTTCGTCGGTGGGCGCTCATACCTAACCCGGCAGTCCTAACTCAGCAGTCTTGACTCAGTAGTTCTGACCCAGTAGTCAACCCCGCCGTCTGCATTTCCACGTTCTGCATTCCTATCGTTAAGACGATCGCCGGGCGGCATCCCTAGGCTAGAATAAACGCGAGCCGGGATGGCGAAATTGGCAGACGCAGCGGACTTAAAATCCGCAGGTCCGAAAGGACTGTGGGGGTTCGATTCCCCCTCCCGGCACCATTAACCTCAATATTATTCATACTGTTCCCAGGCTCTCTCGACTTCCTTGTGGTTAACCTCTTTTTCGTAGGTGAGTTTCTGAGTGTGCCCGATTTTGTGCCTACCTGCGATGCTTTGAATACTCGGCTGATTGCGTCGGCTTGCTGAGGACGAGGGCAGGGGACCTACTGCATCTCAACGAGAGTGTAATTCCACCGGTTCCTCAAGAGCTTGCCACCGACCGCCTACGCATCTACCGCAGCCAACTGCAGGGGCTTATCGGCAAGCGCGGCCTTCCGATCTTAGAGGACACTACCCGTCAAACGATTCGCTGGACTTCCAAGCTGTTCAGTGGTATCAGATTGACGTGAATGCCGGCGTTAACGCAGCTCGGTTTCCGAGGACGAAGGAGGCTCTTGAAGCGATGGGAAGGGCAGCGCCTGATTCTGAATCTGCCGACGCCGTGACCGTGGGATCGAGCGATGCGGATAGGGCGAGACTTGCCCCGCGCCGAAGCGCCTTATGGTCGGGATGGAGCGGCTATCCAGCTCATCCCAACTCACCGCTGGGTGGAGGAGGCCCGGGTGGCGGGTTCGCAGTCGCAGGGAGTTTGGGTAAGGTTTTCGACGAGCAATCGAACCCGGCGACAATGCCTCACCCCCTCTCACCTGCAGGTCGGCTTTTTGTCGCCAGCGGCCCGCTACAGGCGCCTCTGGTGGAAGACTTTGGCAAGCCGGAGAAAAAGGACAAGGATTCAGACAACAAAGCACAAAGCGGCCCAAAAGCAGCGCCGCCGCCTCGCACAAAACGGGGAACGATTACGGTTCAGTCGGGAGATAAGACCGTTGAGGTCGAGACTCTGCCGGACGGCAAAGACAAAGACTTGGGCGACCACGCCGCGACTCAGCCTTCGTACACCATTTCGAGTTCAGGAAAAGTCAAGTTCACCGTGCAAACCAAGTATGGCCCAGAGGTGAAGGCGACGGATAACTCCGCATATGGCAGGGGCACTACGGATGATGACAAGAAAAACGGGAACACTTCGGTTGGGTTCCATGAGTCCTGTCATCGCGAGAATTACCTCGAATACATTAAGGCCCACCCCGTGCCGGACACAGACGACGAGTTAAAAACTTACCTTGAAAACATGCACGAGGATACGGAGAGTAAAACCGACGAAGTTGGGGACAAGAAATCGGAACAAGACAAGCCGAAGGACGATAGCGGCACACGGAAAGAGCCCCCAGAGCCGGTCCTTCGCAAGAAAAAAGAAGAGGTCGAAATCAAGCTGCCTTAGCCCGCTGTTTTCGCCGGGCGATATGGGCATAGCGCTTCTTGGCCGCTCGTGTATTTGCAGTTTTGAGGGCCTCCTCGAACATGCGCACCAGCGCGTGGAAGTATCCTGCATCGTCATCGGTTATGTCTGTACAGAACCCGGCGGCAAACCGTCCCGATTCCAGTCTGGGTCAAGGCCACGCTGGACGATTGGGCAGCAGCGGCGGCGGGGATCACCGAAGGGCGAATCTTCTGAGCGGTTACTGGGGCCGGAAAATATGGGGAGATGTAATTTCGCAGAACGTTGTCGGGTACGTAATTGCCCATGCAATTACCCGTCGGTGTGATCAATATTGGACAGACGGATGTTTAGCTCCGGGCCTAGTCTGTCTCTTCATACTTTTGATCTCGGATTACAACGTGGGCCGGGTAGGGCGGGAAAAGTTGCGCCTGAGAGAGCGTCCCAAGATTTGTCGTATCGAGAGAAATCAGGATTATATGTCGAAAAACTTTGAGCGGTGGAAAGAGTTAGCGGCCCGGTGCCTTGGCGAACAAGATCCTGCGAAGTTGACAGAACTGGCGAACGAAATGAACCTCATGCTGACGCCGAAAACACCGTACGCGGCTGGATCGCACGAAGAGGGCCAAGGCGACGTTCTGAAGACAAACAATGAAGGTGAAATATGTTTCACTTAATCTGGTATCTCCTGATTGGGCTAATCTCGGGGTTTATCGGGAAAACGGTGATGCACGTCCATATGACGATGTTCTGGACGACCGTGCTCGGCGTCATCGGGTCGATCATCGGCGGCGGCGTTAGCCACATGTTTTGGCGCCCGACGAACGAACGCTACCATCCTGCTGGCCTCATTTTTTCCACACTGGGCGCGATCCTGATTCTCTTCATTTGCGATAGGCTGAAGATTCACTTTCCCCAGGTCAACCCGTTCTAAGGCTCATAGAGTCCAGCCAAGCGATACACGGGGTTGCGCAAATGCGGTGGGAACTGCTCCTCGCGGAGGCGAGACCTATCGATACGACACGAATCCATGCCACATGTCAGTGACCGGGGGCACCCCTGATGGGTGGTGAGCGCCGAGAGCCAGCAGCCAAACCTCAACTGTTGGTGTCGCGGAATATACGATAACCCCTCGCTTCTTCGCGTCGCCGTCCTGCTCCGAGACTGCGGTTGCAAATCAGTTAGAATAATTTCTTGAACTCCTTCTTCTTGTATCAGCGACGCATCCAGACGGTGCTCTTGCTTCTGTTTCTCCTGTTGACCCTCACTGGCGGGGCCCTTGCCGACAATGCTGCCTTCGACCTCATTGGCCCGAAGGTCGATGTGCGGGTGCAACGTTCCGGTGTAACGCTCCCGATCGCGCAAGTGCCTAATTTGCAGGCGGGAGACCGCCTCTGGGTGCATCCTGATCTGCCGGACAGCCAGTCGGTGCACTATCTGATGGTCGTGGTTTTTCTGCGCGGGGTTACCAACCCTCCTCCGGACTCCTGGTTCACCCGCGTTGAGACCTGGAGCAAGCCTGTCCACGAGGAAGGCGTCTTCGTCACGGTGCCGGAAGGAGCCGAGGAAGCGCTCGTCTTCCTGGCGCCCGATACCGGCGGAGCTTTCAGCACCTTGCGGACTGCGGTGCGGGGAAAGCCCGGCGCATTTGTCCGCGCCGCGCAGGATCTGGTACAAGCTAGTCTCGACCGCGCCCGTTTGGAAAAATATCTGGAGGCGGTTCGCGAGATTTCCATCAGCGATCCCGAGCAATTGAAGGCCCGTACGACTTTGCTGGCGCGCAGTCTGAACATTCGCCTGGATCAGCAATGCTTCGATAAGCCCAGTGCGCAACAGGTGCCGTGCCTCACCCAGAACACGGATCAACTGGTGCTGGACGACGCGCATAGCCAGACCATGGTGGCCACGCTCACTTCCGGCGCATCGACCGATCTCCTGGCGCAGATCAGTTCCACGCCCAATGCTCGCGGTGGTTACTACAGTCCTTACATTGGAGCGGTCGTGGATGTCGTTCGCATTCTGGGCACGACGCACACTGCGCAATATCAGTACATCCCCGCGCTGGCTTTGCCGAAACAGGATGAACTCAACCTGCGCCTGAACAATCCGCCATCGTTTCGCAATCCGAAGTCGGTCATCGTGATCGGCCTGCCTCCAGTCCGGCCGTCGCCAGTTCCGCCGTTGCGCGCAGTTGATCCAGCCCAGGTATTATGCGCGGGCAAGCCTTCGCTTCTCCTGCCGGCAGACGGTGCGCCGCTGGTGTTTGCCACCGATCTCGCGCATAACTTCATTCTGCATGTGGAAGCCAAATCGGGCCTGGGCGTCGACTTACCCGCGAAGCCGGACGCTGCGCAGGGCGGATTCGTGGTGGAGACAGAGCCCCTGCAGTCCGCCGATCTGGACGGCGAGGTGACTGGAATTCTGCGCGGAGCCTGGGGCTTCCATGCGTTTGACGGACCGCACTACCGGATGCGGACCTCACGCCCCGCACAATGGATTGTCGCTTCCAAAGACGCCAGCGCGCTGATCGTTGGCCGCGAAGACACGCTTCACCTGCAGTCTGCAGACGCATGCTGCGTGAGCGAAGTGAAGGTGAACGACGAGCAGGGAAAGGCGCTCGAAACCGAATGGAAGACCTCGAAAGCCGACGAACTGGAAGTGAGAGTGCCGCTGCAGAAAGCGAATGCCGGATCGGTCACCATGCTGATAAAGAAATTTGGGCTGCGCGAAGCCGACGAAATTCCGCTGCATACCTATGCCGAGGCCGGGCGCCTCGACAGTTTCGGCATTCATGCCGGCGACGCCGACGGGTTACTCAAAGGTACTCGCCTGGATCAAGTCGCGACCCTGGAGGTGAACGGCTTGCGCTTCACTCCGGACACACTGACCCGCGCCCACCAGGAGGACGAACTCAAGTTGACGACGCCAGACGCAGCCGCCCGGAGCAAGTTCCATCCCGGGGACGCGATTGTCGTACACATCACCTTGAAAGATGCGCGCGTCCTTGACCTGAAGGCGGAGGTCGAAGCGCCTCGCCCCGCCGTCAGCGTGCTCTCGAAGAGCGTCCAGTTGGATCAGCCCGCATCCCCGCCGATGGTTCGTCTGGGGAGGCCCGAGGAGTTGCCCCAGGATGGCCGCCTGAATTTCTTTCTGAAGACCCAGGTGCCCGAGACCTTCCCTTCCACTGAAAAGATCGAGGTCGCCACCGCCGATGAATCTTTTCGTGTGCTGCTGAGTTTCAAAGACGGCAATCTCACGCTGCAGGACTCGAAGACCGTTTTCGCGGTGCTCGATCCCATGAAGCTTCTCGGCCCTTCGGCGTTCGGACCGCTGAAGTTTCGTCCCGTCGCAGACGGCGGAATTGATGGGGACTGGCAACCGCTGGTCAACCTGGTGCGCCTGCCGCTGTTCAAGGGAATCCACTGCATACCCGGGCCCGATAAGCAGTGCAGCCTGAACGGCGAGAAACTGTTCCTGCTCGACTCCGTGAGCACCGATGCCGATTTCGTCAATGCAGTTACGGTTCCGGAAGGTTTCGTCGAGGATGCGCTAGCAATTCCCCCGACGAAGTCGAAGACGCTATACATCAAACTGCGCGACGATCCCGACACCGTCGATACGGTTACGCTGCCCGCGCTGGCCTCACCCTAGGTTTTTCGCGACGGGGGATTTACTGGCAGGGCGACATCAAGGTCGCAGCCGCGCATCTAAGTTGGGACTAGCTGAGGCCAAGGCCGACGAGAACGAGTCCTCGCATTCGTACTCGATCCTTCATACTCGACCATGTACGGGCGGCATGCATCCGCGAGGTGGGCGCTCTGGTTGGCACTTTGGGCAATGCCCGTTCTGGCGCAGATCCCGTCGTCGCCAGCGCGACCCCCTGGATCTGAACATGTTTCCTCCGAGCCAGGCGCTGGCTTGCCGAAACTGGTGATGACGGTTACGGATGAGAACGGCGTGGGCGTGGGATCAGCGCGGGTGCAGTTGCAAGGGCCGCCGCCGGGAGTACCGCTGCGCTGCGAAACCGACTTCGCCGGTCATTGCGAATTCACCAACGTGGCTTCTGGAACCTATGAACTGCGGGTAGAGAAGAATGGGTTTTACGCGCTGGTTCATCCCGAGGTTCAAATTCCGGCCACCGCCAATGTGGACGTGATCCTTTCGCGCCAGCAAGAAGCGCGGGAAGTCGTGAGCGTGGTGGAGTCGCCTCCGGCGATCGATCCGGCGCAGATCTCCGCGCAGGACGAACTCAGCGGCGAGGAGATCATCAACATTCCTTATCCCGGGGGGACTGACTACCGCAACGCCCTGCTGTTCATCCCGGGAGTGACGCCGGATGCTTTTGGACAGGCGCACTTCGACGGCGCGGAAACCTTCCAGACACTGCTGCTGCTTGACGGCTTCAACGTGACGCAGCCGACGAATGGGCAGCTGGTGGTGCAGTCGGGGATTGATTCGTTCCGCTCGATTGCGGTGACGGCGAGCCGCGAGCCGGCGGAATTTGGCAAAGGTTCCGGCGGCGTGCTCGGCCTGAACACGCGCATGGGGAACGATCACTTTCGATTCATCACGACGGATTTCATTCCTGCACCGCAGCTCACCAAGGGGGTCTCGTTCGGCCAATGGACGCCGATTTACACCATGTCGGGACCGATTCAAAAGGGAAAGATGTGGTTTATCGATGCGCTCGACGGCCAATTCGACAACAACATCGTCAAGCAACTTCCGGCGGGTGCAGACCGTGATCACGTCTGGCGCGTGGACAACCTGGCCAAGTTGCAATCGAACCTAACTGCCCGCAACATTGTGACGGCCAGCTTCCTGTCGAACTACTATCACGATCCGAAGGACGGGCTGTCGGTGCTGCAACCAGAGCCGAGCACTTCCACCGACGCTGAAACCGCGTACCTGGGCTCGATCAAGGACCAATATTATTTTCGCGGCGGAGCGCTGCTCGAAACTGGATTTGGCGTCTCTCAATACAACGTAGCCCTCACTCCTCATGGGGATAGTCCTTACATCCAGATGACCTTCGGAGCGTCGGGCAACTATTACCTGCATGAGAACGCGCTGGCGCGGCGGGCGCAGGGCCTGGCGAATTTGTACCTTCCGCCGCGGCAGTGGCATGGACGCCACGACCTTAAGTTGGGCATAGACCTTGATCATTTGAACTACAGCGCCGAATTTCTGCGGCAACCGATTTCATTTCTGCAAGCTCAACTGCCGCCGGGACAATTGGTGCAGCCGTGTCCGACGGATGCAAACGGAGTTCCGGTGGTGCCGTCGACCATCTGCTCGCGCTATTCGGTTTTCTCCGGTGGAAATTATTCCACTCTCTACAATGCCGAGGCCAGCGGCTATGTCGAGGATCGCTGGCTGGTGACCAATCGTTTACTCATCGAGCCGGGCGTGCGTTTCGATTGGGATGAGATTGTGCGCGCGCCGCTGGTGTCGCCGCGGCTGGGCGGAACTTATATTCTCGACGACGAGAGCAATACCAAGCTCTCGGCCGGGATTGGAATTGTTTATGACGGAACCAGTTTGGGGTTGATTCATCAACCGGTGGAGGGGCAGCGGGTCGATTATTTTTTTGATACGAACGGCTGTCCGGAGGAGGCGAACGGTACGCTTGTGGATTGTCTTCCGCCAGCGCCGTTGCCGGCGGCAATCCCAATTCCGACGAGCTTCAGCGTGAATCGGAATACGCTCTCCGCGCCGCGGTACTTGAACTGGAGTCTCGGCCTCGAGAAGAAGCTGCCAGAGGCGGTTTTTCTGAAACTGGAGTTTCTGGAAAAACGCGGCGTGCATGGCTTTGCCTACAATACGCTGAACGGCGCGGTGGACGGCACTTATCTGCTGGGAAACGGGCGCGACGATCACTATGACGCATTCACGGTGAGCCTGCGCCATCGCTTTCTCCAACACTATGAGGTATTCGGCGCGTACACGCGTTCGAGTTCGCGGACTAACCAGCTATTCGATTTCAGTCTGGACATTCCGCTTTTGAGTCAACAGCTGCCCGGGCCTTATCCGTGGGATACGCCGAACCGGTTCGTAGGCTGGGGTATGGTGCCGGGTTTCAAGTTGCCCATTGTTCACAAATTCGATGTGGTGTATTCGGTTGAGGCGCGCACCGGTTTGCCGTTTCTCGGGACCACCGATCAGGGAGAAATCGCTCCGGGCACTACTCCGGATACTTATCGTCTGCCTACGTACTATTCCATCAATCTGCAGTTTGAGAAGCGTGTACATCTTTTCAAACGTTATTGGGTGGTGCGCGGCGGGTTCGATAACATCACCAACCACGCCAACGTCGGGCTGGCCAACGGGACTATTGATACGGCGCACCCGTTTCCGACTTTCATCGACAACAACGGACGCGCCTTAGATGCGCGCATCCGACTGGTAGGAGCGCAGTGATGCTCGAGGCTTGCGACAGATTCAGCGAAAAACGTTCAGCGGAAATTGTCGACCAGCATGGTCTGACCTTGTTCCTGGCCGGGCTGGTCGAAGGCGACGGTGCGGCCATCGGGCGTGGCTCCGAGCCAGAAGGGGACGCGGTCGAGCACGGCGATGGTGGTGGTGCGGCGGTGGCCGAAATCAAAAAAGCTGAGCACCGCGCGATGACCGAGCGACGGGCCAACAAATAGAATTCCTGTGTCCACGACTTGCCAACTCGCCCAGGTGCCGGGGCGGACTAAGGGCAGGGGCGTCTCGGTTCCGCCGTCTACCGGGACTTGCCAGATCTCAGGCTCCGGTGCGGAGGACTTGGCGTAGTAGACGAATTTTCCGTCGGGAGATTCCAGAGCGGCGTGACCGCCGTTCCGGGTCACCTGCACCGGAGAGCCTCCGGTAGCGGGTACTTTCCAGACCTGCACATCGCCGGAGCGGCTGGAAGCGAAGTAGATCCATTTTCCGTCGCGCGACCAACTGGGGACTAAGCTCTCAGAATCGCCGGGTGTGAGGATCTGGGGCGCGCCGCCACGCAGGTTGATGCGTACGACTTTACTGCCTCCCTCTTGCCGGTTCACGTCGAAGACGATGGACTGGCTGTCGGGTGACCAGCGCGGGGTGCCGGCGCCGCCCACCGCCGTCAACTGGAATGGACGGCTGCCATCGCGATTGCTTACCCAGATTTCCATGGTTCCGGAGTGATCGGACATGTAGGCGAGCTTCTGGCCGTCGGGGGAGAACTGTGGCCCGGGGCCCTGATCAGTGTCGCTGGTAGAGGAGACGAGAAGGTGCGGCTGCTTTTCGGGAGTGGCCAGATCCATTTGCCAGACGCTGAGGCTGCGCGTAATGCGCTCGTAGGCGAAGCGGTATCCGCGATGCGAGACCGCGGGATCCCAGGCCGGGGATCCGGCTTCGCCGATTTGAACGATGGAATCGGGGGCATCGAAAGCGGCTCGCCAGAGTGCGGGGTGACCGCTGCGACTGGACGCGAAAATCACCGATCGCCCGTCCGACGACCACTGCGGCGGACTGGCGATTTTGCCGGGCTCGGAAAGAACGCGCGACTCGACGCCAGCGGTGGTAGTGGCCCAGATTTCATCGGGACGTCCGATTTCGCGGTTGCGTACAAACAGCACTTTCTGGCCGTCAGCAGAAAATGAGGGGCCCCAATCCTCCGCCATGGGCAGCGGCTGGCTGATGCGATGCACGGTGGAGGTATCGAGCGCGAGCAGGTAAATGCCGGCCCGCGCGGCGAAGGCGATGGACTTGCCGTCCGGGGACCAGTCGATTTCTCGATGCTGGGGAACGGCGCCGCTGGTATTGAGTCGGTGCTCGCCGGTGGGCGCGGCGGTCAGAGAGAAAGCTGCGGCGGTCGTCTTGATTGTTCTCTCGGCGTTTTGCTTCTGCTCCGACCCGGCGTCGGCGAGTACGACATAGATGCTGATTTCCTTGTTGGCGAAACGGGAGAACGCGATGGAACGGCCGTCGGGCGACCACACCGGACAGCAGTCATCGTCGCTGGTCAACTGCAGAAACTGGTCGCTGCCGATGGCGGTTACGAAGATGCCTTTCACGCCATCGCGGGTGAAGGCCACGGAATTGCCGTCGGGAGAAAAGGCGGGCTCCAGCGTTCCGGCGATTGTGGTGAGCGGCCGGGTGTGTTCGACAGGCGGACGGGATGCGAGGTTGGCGCCGCTTCCGGAGACGGTTCTGATGAGGAGAATGCAGACGAAGAGCAAGGCCAGCAATCCGACGCCTCCACCAAGAGTCCAGCGCAAGCCAAACCAGATTGCTTGGCTCGTTTTCAACGGAGTGGTTCCCGTCAAGTAGCGCTGCCATGGGAGCGGGTGAGAGACCTGCGTCTGGGCTTCCGTCTGGGCGGCCGGTTCGGGTGCGCCTGGCGGTTTCGCAGAAATCTCGGCTGGCGGCATGGGCGGAAGGTTCACGATCGCGACTGCGGGGTTCGCGTGCTCCGCTTTGGCATCCACCCATTCGATGGCCGCTACGAAGCGGTAACCGCGGCGGGGCAGCGTCTCGACGTAGCGGGGCGCTTCGGCCAAATCGCCGAGAGCGGCGCGAAGCTTGTTCACGGCTGCGTTCAGGCCGTGGTTGAAATCCACGAAAGTGTCGGAGGGCCAGAGTCGCTGGCGCAACTCCTCGCGAGTCACCAGTTCTCCGGGCCGGCTTAAAAGCACGGCCAGGATTTCGAAGGGCTGGCCTACCAGCTTCATTCGTGTGCCGAATTTCCACAGTTCGTGAGTATGCAGGTCCACCTCGAAGGGACCGAAGCGCGCGCGGTGGGAATCATTAAAGGTCATTTGTGCTCGCTGGTGGTTCTACTGCCTTTCCCAGATACGTTCGAGGAGCCTCTTCAGTTCCATAGACGGTGGAGTAAGTCTTTTGTCATCAGATTATTAGTGGATGAGGTGCACAGCCCCGATGAAATGACTGTCCCGGCATTTGGAAAGAACTCAGCTTGCATTGCGGTATCCGCGATCTGGCGTCAATTTGAGCCCGTGCTCCAAGGAATCAGCGTTTCAAACCCTGGAGCCGGGAGGGATACCGTGAGAAGAATGAGTCTGCAAGGCAGGTTTGCGATTGGAATTGTGGGAATGCTGGCGCTGATCTGCGGGAATGCATGGGGACAATCCACGCCCCAGGAGCAATGCAGTCTGGCGGTGGTTTCGGGACTGGTGGAACGTCACAAGCCGGTATGTGCCAGCGGCGTGGTCGAGGAGATGGCGCGGCGCGGACATGCGTTCGAACAGAACCAGATGGGGATTGCGTCGGTGCTGGCCATTGGGCCGGACTATAGCCCGAAAGAAGCCTTGGCGTGGTTTGAGAAAGCGGCACAGCGAGGATACGCCCCGGCCGAGGTGAATCTGTCGGTCATGTACATCAACGGGTGGGGGACGGCGGTCAACTACGGGAAGGGGTTGCACTGGCTTGAGGCTGCGGCGTCGCAGCACTTCGCGCGTGCTTATTACAACCTGGGGATTCTGTATCTCGATGGTGAAGGTGTGCGGCAGGACAATGCCGAGGCCTTGCGCTGGTTTCAGAAAGGCGCGGAAGCCGGCGACAGCAGCGCCCAGACCAATCTTGGCTATATGTACGATCAGGGACTCGCCTGTGAGCGGAACGCGGGAACTGCGGCCGGTTGGTATCGCAAGGCGGCGCAGGCGGGTAATCCGTTGGGCGAAAATAATCTCGCGGACATGTATTTGCGGGGCGAAGGCGTGGCCCAGGACGATGCCGCAGCGTTCGTCTGGTTTCAGAAAGCGGCGGTGCAGGGACACACGGGGGCGCAGATCAAGCTGGGATATTTATACGCCGAGGGCCGCGGAACGAAGAAGGATCCGGAGGCTGCGTACGCGTGGATCAGCGCAGGGGCGATGGCGGGAGATGCGCGAGGCCGGGATCAGCTGCATTCGCTGGAATCGGTTTTGAGCGCGACGCAGATTGCGGAAGCGCGGGAGCGAGCCAGCCAGTTGCGGCAGCGGGAGGCGCAGTTGTCGGCCAAGGCGTTCGCGCAGTGAGCGGACCGAGCCGGACGTTCTTCAATTGTGACGTCAGGGTTTTTTCAGCAGGCCGAGAGTTGCAGGATCGAATTCGCCGGCAGAATATTTCCGCAGGGCGTCAAGGAATTCGCGATTCTCGGCTGTAGCCTGGGCGAACAGAGTCATCGAAGACCGGAACTTCAGATCGTCGGGAGAGCCGAAGATTTCATGGAGGGAGCGGCCGTCAATGAGGTTTGCGAGTTGAGTACACTCTCGAAGCCTCGGACCGAGAACGGGGTGCTGCAAGTAAGCCTGGGCTTCTTCGAGGGAAGAAATCGCGAACCAGTCCGCAGTCGCACTCCGGCCCAAGCCTTTGATCTGGGGGAAGATGTACCACATCCAGTGGGTTCGTTTGCGTCCGGCGCGCAGTTCGGCGCACACGTCTTCGTAGTCTTCCTGCTGGGATTCCAGGAAGCGCTGGAGATTATAGGGATCGGTTGAAGGATGAGCTGGGACCATAGGCTAGCTCGCAACTGGCGTTCACAAGATCTTCTACCACGAGGGACACGAAGGTTCACGAAGGAAACCCGAAACGAGAATTCCTTCGTGATCCTTCGTGTCCTTGGTGGTTGACGGTTTCTCTTTCATTTGCCCGCACTTGGGGCAGTGATTAGCATCACTGCGGGGGGGGATGATCCGTTCGATATTGGAGAAGGATGCATCCGTATTGGATAGAAGCGCAAGGGTTTCCGGGCTTGTGTCGGGATCTGTGCGGCTGTTTTTTGCCGGGGTTGGGGAGGTCAGGAGACATCCTCGAATGGCAAATCGCGGGCTACCTTCTGCCGTTTACATTCACCGCCTTGGTCGTGATGTTCATTGTCTGGCGGTTGCAGCGGCGGGAATGGCAGCGGGCTTGCCAGGCGCTGCAGCAAGCCACAGAAATGAAGCGGCAGTCTGAAACTGAGCTGCAGCGGACGCGGGAAGAGCTGTTTCACCGCCTCAACGAAGATCGGGAATATAGCCAGGAGAAATTTCAGTTTCAGGCGCAGCTGGCCGAGTACGAGAAATATTCGACTCTGGCGCAACTGGCGCTGGGCGCGGCGCACGGGATTAATAATCCGCTGCTGGGCATTATGTCGCATCTGGAATTGGAGTTGAAGGCGGCTACCGATCCGGAGCAGCGCTGGGAAATCGAACAGTGCATTGCCGGGACGGAGCGCATCGCCGCGACTCTGCGCGGGCTGGTGAACTATGCGCGTCCGGGGCCATTAGTTTTGAGCAACCTCAGCCTGCGGCGGCTGGTGAGCGATGCGCTGGGCTTTCTGGAAGGGCAGCCGGCGTTGCGCGGAAAAAAGGCGGAGAACCTGGTTCCCGAGGACCTGCCACGCATCCTGGTGGATTCCAATCAACTTTCGCAGGTGCTGATGAATCTGCTGATCAATGCGGCGGAGGCGACGGCCGACGGCGGGCGCATCACGATTTCGGCGAGCCAGGTTGCGTTCGCGGACAGCATTGAAATTCGCGTCAGCGATACGGGCTGCGGGATTCCGCCGGAAGTTCTGCCACATGTCTTCGAGCCTTTTTTCACCACTAAGGGAGGAAAAGGCACGGGCCTGGGCCTCAGTATCAGCGCTACCTACGTGCGGAGAAACAAAGGCGACATTCATATTGATAGCGTGGTGAAGCAGGGGACTACCGTAACCATCCGGCTGCCGATCCGGCAGGAAGAGTCGCACCAGGCCCAAGCTCAATCCGAAGTGGTCGCTTAACATGCCCTATTCCGCCCTCATCATCGACGACGAAGAGCTGACGCTCAGGACGCTTTCCCGGAGCCTGCGGCAAGAAGGATTTGAGGTATTCACCGCGCTCACCGGCGAGGACGGCCTGAAGGTGTTTCAGGAGCAAGCGCCCGATCTCATCCTGCTGGACGTTGTGCTGCCCGGCATGGGCGGGGTCGAGGTGTTGCGGCAGATCAAGCTCGCGAATGCAAACGCGATCGTGATCATGATGAGCGCCTACCATTTTGTGGAGCGCGCCGTCGAGGCCATGAAGCTGGGCGCGTTCGATTATCTGGTCAAGCCCTTTCAGCTCGATGACATGATGACCACGCTGCATCGTGCGGCCGAAGTGCTGGCGCTGCGCGTGCGGGTGCGCGATTCGGTGGAATCGGAAAAGGGGCGCTACAACTTTGGGCGCGTGATCACGCACAATCCGGTGCACATCCAGATGCTGGAGATGGCGCGCAAGGCCGCCGACGCCGACCGCACCACGATCTTGATTTTGGGTGAGAGTGGCACGGGCAAAGGCGTGCTGGCCCGAGCGATTCACTATGCCAGTCCTCGGACGTCGATGCCATTGCTGGAATTGAATTGCGCGGCCCTGCCCGATGCTTTGCTGGAGAGCGAATTGTTCGGCTACGAGCCGGGAGCGTTCACCGATGCGCGCCGCCGCAAGGAAGGATTGCTGGAGCGGGCCAGCGGCGGCACGGTGTTCATGGACGAAATTGCCAACATGTCGGCCAGCGTGCAGGCCAAGATGCTGCGGGTGCTCGAAGAAGGCACGTTCATGCGACTGGGTGGCACGAGCACGATCACGGTGAACATCCGATTGATTGCGGCCACGAATGAGAATTTGAAAAACGCCATCAGCCAGGGACGATTCCGCGAAGACCTTTACTATCGCATGAATGTGGTGCAGCTCTACATTCCGCCGCTGCGAGAGCGCAGGGAGGATATTTTGCCGCTGGCGCTCGAGATTCTGCAGTCGCTGAACAAAGAGCTGAGGAAAAGTTTTACCGGATACAGTCTGAGCGCCGCGGAATTGTTGGAACAGTATGCCTGGCCGGGCAACATCCGCGAATTGCGGAACGTGATTGAGCGGACCATGATTCTGACCCCGGAAGGCGAAATTGATGTGAATCATCTTCCCGAGGAGATTCGCGACCGGCAGGGGGAGAAGAGAATCACTCAGCCGTTTTCTGAGGCCGACATTTCTCCGACGGGAGACCAGTTCCTGAGTCTGCGGGAGATGGAAGATCACTACATCGAGCAGGTCCTGGCGGCTACGGGGAACAATAAGACGCAGGCAGCTCGGGTGCTCGGTATTCACCCTACATCGTTACTGCGGCGGTTGAAGGCGATGACGGAGTAGGCGTTTCCGCGTGCCGGAAATTGCTGTTTTACCTGCGAGTACTTCATCGGGACGGTTTTCCCTGAGTAACGCCTCCGCTGTACCGGAGGAGAAACTGCTCTTCCTCCTGCTCCTTCACGAAAACCTGAACCATATCTTTGTCCCGCCACGGCGCTTGGTCGACCGCACGTAGGACGACCTCCGTGTCAACATGATTGAATGCCGATAGGTATACGCGACATTCCATGTGCTTCGTCCCGCCGGCGTGGCGCGTTACCTCTATGAACTCGCCGCCTCCTCCACCTTCCGTTTTGCGCAGGAAACCATTGACGGAATCAATCTCAGGGTCGGCGTCACCATTCGGGTCAACGTGGGCAGTGAGTATTACATTCGTGACTCGGCTCATAGCCGCACTTTACGCCGGTTGGCCAATAGCAATCTAGTGTTTCGATGCATGAACAAAAAGATCCCGGACTTTTGTCCGGGACCTTTTCGGTCTGCTGAAAACTCACGCATGAGCGGGAGCGCCCAAGACCATCGTGCGCTGCTGCTGGGGCGGGTTCTTGGGCAAGATGTTCAGGTAGATGACGGCGTAGCGGAAGGCTACGACTGCTGCGGTGATGGTCGCCAACGAGGCGGCGAACTCGGTCCACTTGGGCGTGTAGTAGATGCCGGAACTGACCTGCAGGGCGGTGATGGAAACGTTCAGGCGGTTGGTCATGAATCCCATCACGATTATGGCGCAAGTCCAGTAGAGATATTGCGGAGTGGTGCGGACTTTTTCCAGATTGAGCAGAACCAGCGGGGCAACCACCAGCAGCGCGATCTCAAGCCAGAACAAACCGGTTTCCTCGCGCCACATCCACAGGTATTGAGTTGCTCCGCGGTTGACCAGATCCACGGCCCGCAGGATGCCGTAAATGGCGAGCATGGGAGCGATGACACGGCTCACGTCGCTGAGGATGTTCATGTTGACTCGAACATTGAGCGAGCGCACGCAGAGGAAAATTGCCATGATAGTGACGGCCAATCCGGCGGGGATGGCAGAAAGATAAAACAGGGTGGTGAGGTACGGAGTGTACCAGAGCGGATCGAGCCGGCCCTTGGTGATCAGATACAGTCCGCCCAAGAATGATTGGTGCATGGAGGAGAGCAGCGTGCCCACCAGCACCAGCGCAATGAGGATGCTGTGGTGCCAGCGCAGATAGAGCTCGCGCGCACGGCGCCTCGGAATTTTCTCTACCAGCGCGGGAGAGAACTCCAGCGCCAGCACAGTGGTGTAGAGCATGACGCACCACGATACTTCGAACAAAACGGAGTGCCGGTTCCACATGACGATGGGATGCCAGATTCTCCAGGGAAGGCCGAGCTCGTAGAGCATGCCGATGCACACGGTGCTATATCCCAGGAAGGAGATGAGCACGGAGGTGCGCAGGATGGGGCGATAGCGTTCGAAGCCCAGCAGGTAGACGGAGGCCGCAATGGCGAAGCCTCCGGCCGAGAGTCCTACGCCGCAGAGCGTGCCGAGGCCCACCCACAGTCCCCAAGGCTGGGGATCGGTAAGGTGGGTCGAGGCTTGGAAGCCGAGAGCGAAGCGGGCATAGAGCGCGTAGGCTCCGGCGGCGAAGATTAACGCCACGATGGTGCGCCAGAAACTGATTTTTGGAAGTCGTGCGGCAGTCTTTCCCAGGGCAGACATGGCTCAGTTCCTTTCTTTCAGAGATTTCTCGCGGGCTTCGGCTTGCGCGACCAAGGCCCGGCGTTGCGTGATCCAGTAGAGGCCGGAAAGCAGGGCGCCACCGACGACGATCACGGTCGGTCCATCGCCCAACGCACTCGCGGTCAACGCCGGCATCGGCTGATTGGGAGGAGCGGCAAAGCCCAGCTTCTCGAACGGCACATCGGAGATGAAGAAGACTGAAGTTCCGCCGGCTTCCTCGCTGCCGTAAATGTGCTTCACGTATTTGGAGTCGTTGAGAATGCGGCGCTGCGCCTCTTCGAGGATGTCGTCGCGATTGCCGTAGATGGAAGCTTGCACGGGGCAAGCTTCGACGCAGGCGGGCAGCTGGCTCTTTGCAATGCGCGCGGCGCACAAGTCGCATTTCTTGACGAAGGGGACGAGCTTGGTCCACTCGTAGCGCGGGACACTGAACGGGCACGCCACCAGGCAGTAGCGGCATCCGATGCATTTCGAGGCATCGTAAGTGACCGGGCCGGCAGGCGTCTTTTTGAGCGCGCCGACCAGGCAGGCGGAAGCGCAGGCCGGGTCCTGGCAATGCATACACATTCGCCGCACGAAACGATCGCTGTGCTCGTAGCTATGATCCTCTACGACCGTGAGCGCGGTGGGGGAAAGCTTTGGTTCCGAAGTCATGGGGAATCCGTGGAGCTGCTTGCAGGCTTGCTCGCAACTCCGGCATCCGATGCACTTGGTGATGTCGACCAGGATGGCTGCAGTGGTTGCCATGATTTTTGTCTCTCCTCTCTTCGTTCTTGGTTCTTGGCCTCGGTTACGACAAGAAGAACTCTTGCACTACCTTCTGCCGCAACTCGGGCGTAAGCCGCGGAAGCAAACCATTGACCGGGACGCCGCCATCCTGAGCCAGCGCCGGCGACGGCGCGATCAGCGACTTCAGATGCGACAGGTTGTTTTGCATCCAGGGGGCAACCATGGGGCCCTGAATCAGGTTCCGCTGATTGACGGTGAGATCGGGAGATTTCACGATGGCGATCCAGCCGTTGTTGTAAGGATCTTTGGTGACTAGGCTGGGATCGCGCAGGGCGTCGTTGTTGACGGCCGTGACCACGCCTTCTACCGGGGACAGCAGGTCGATGGTGGTGCCATCGACGGTCAGGGTGATGAGCTTTTGTCCCTGACGAACCCAGCGGTCGGGCTTGCGGATTTCGATGTGATCGATCTTGCCCATCAGATTGGTGACGAACTGATCCACGCCCACACGCGCATCGTCGGCACTCTGTTTCATGACCCACATATGACCCAGATGAAAGCAATAGTCCTGCGGGATCTCGAAGCCGTACTCGCGCTTGACCAGCGGGGGTTGCGGGCGAGCTACCATGACGGGTTCGAGCACCTCGGGTTGATCTTTGGGCTCAATGAGATATCTGACGCTGATGACCAGCAGGAACATCAGCAGGGCGAACAGAATTGACATAGATCCTCCTCTCGGGGTGCCTCTCGCCGTGCAAGCTGTGCGGCGCTGGTTCGCGCCCGCTTGCATCTTTGTTAATGCACGTGGAGGGCAAATTGCAGTCGTGCCGTAGTTTGTTGCAGAGAATGGACTTGCGGGCTGAGATCTGAACGGGATGGAGGCTCAAACCACTGCATTTTGCAGCGGACCCTAGCATTCCGCAGGGGCGCGGATAGGCAGAGTTCGCCGTGTTTGAAATCACAAACCGCGGGTTTCCACGAACCTACACGGATATGGTCCCCAACGGCTTTACATTGATCGTGGTCGATGTTCTCGAGCCGAACCGCGCAGCACCGGGAACCACGGCACGCGGATCAGGCTTCCGGCATCAGCCGGGAAATCGCCACCGTTCACTGAGCGCTATTCACGGATTCACGGTCTGCGTGAGCTCGGCTGAACTCGAAGTGAAGTCTGTGTTGCCGTTGTAGGTCGCGGTGATGGTGTCCGTTCCCGAAGGCAGAGTCGAGGTCGTGTATTTTGCCACGCCTGCGCTCAGGTTCAGCGTCTTCAATGTGGTTGTTCCATCCATAAATGTGACGGATCCGGTCATGGTCCCGCCGAACTCGCCAGCGACGGTTGCGGTGAGAGTCACACTGTTTCCGAAGCTCGACGGGTCCAGCGACGAAGTCAGTGTGATGGTGCTGCTGGCCTGGGTCACGACCTGGCTCAGCGGGGCGGAGGTGCTGGTCAGGAACGAGCCGCTGCCCCTGTACAAAGCCGTGATTGAATGCATTCCGACCGGTAACGTCGTGGTGGTAAAGCTGGCGACACCGTTGACGAGCGTACCCGAACCCAGTGCCGCCGTGCCGTTGTAAAACGTAATCGTCCCGGTGGGCGTCGTGCCGCTGAACTGAGGAGCAACGGTGCCGGTGAAGGTGACTGGTTGTTTGTAGCTCGACGAATTTTGGGACGAGGACAGCGTGACCGTGCTCGTTGCCTTGCCGATGACCTGATTTACGTACTTTGAGGTGCTGGCGGCGAAGTTGGTGTCTCCCGCATAAACCGCCCTGATCTGCCTTGTACCGACGGCGAGCGCCGAGTCAGAGAATGTTGCCGTGCCTCCGCTGAGCGTCCCCGTTCCCAGCACGTTCGTGTCCAGCTCGAAAGTGACGATCTCTCCATTGGGCGGGGCGCCGATGCTGGACGTGACCGTTGCGGTTATGAGTACCGATTGACCGTAGACCGATGGAT
>Ga0181523_10001197_pt1 | contig 27987 bp, 20 predicted proteins | sample PEATcosm2014_Bin_43_FD_119752 | JGI IMG/M metagenome (GOLD analysis project Ga0181523, IMG submission 119752) | Peatland microbial communities from MTU Mesocosm Facility, Houghton, MI, USA - PEATcosm2014_Bin05_30_metaG | ecosystem: Environmental > Terrestrial > Soil > Wetlands > Peat | place... | reverse complement strand
GGCGCCTAAACTCATCGGTGCGTAACGGAGCCTGAGTCTATGCCATCATGTGCCATGATAGCCGTTCTTGCCACCCGGGAGTCTCAGAAGGGCCGTTTCCCCAAATGATTGTGCTGCAATGCTTCCACATCACTTTCACCAGATGCAGGAGATGATGCGGATGATGAAGGGCGGAAACCAGAGGAAGCTCATGCGCACGATGGAGGCGATGAAAGGCAAGGGTGGGTTTCTGGGAATGAAGGTTCCTAAGGCGTTATCTTTAAACAGGTAAGGTCACCCTGGATTGTGCATTGATTTCCCATTTCGGTTGCGTGAGCCCGTCTTCGAACTCTCCCGAGTCCGAAATGAAGACTTCCGCCTTCACTGAGGCCAAGGCCAAGCTTGGCCCGTTAGCTGATCTGGCGCTGAAGAAGCGCCCCGTCGTTATTCGGCGGGGCCGGCGGATACTCCAGCTTGTCGAGGCGACGCTCCCGGAACCGATTCCTAATTGTCCGGAAGGACACTTTGAAGTTGGAGAAGAGCGCGCAGCGTTTCTGAATTTCCCGCCAGTGAACCCAGAACCGCTCGATTGATGACTCCGGTTCGCCAATGGGATATCGTCCGGGTCCGAGTCAACGCGAATGATCGCGACGAACATCCCGCTTTTGTTCTCTCCCCGGCCGAAGTTGCATCGTCACCCCGAGTCGATCGGATAAATGCCATCTATGGTTCGACACGGCAAGGCTGTTGAATGGTATCCAATGCGTTAATACCGCTTCTAGATCATGCTCTCAGCAAACCTTAATCTGGCTGAGAGAGCCTACGGCCAGCACGATGATTTGCCGCGCCAACCGATGAGACACTGTGTGCTTGTACACCCCCGCGAGAGGCGACGAGAATCCGCACGCACAGATTTGGCACTTACATGAAAATCAAGAATCTGCCAGCCCTGCTTGTTCTTTTTGCCAGCCCTATCGCGCTGTTCGCCTTGCCTGAAACCGACCGCAAAATCGAGGACGCCGCCAAAGCGTCCTACAACTACCGCACCGTGCTTGAAAATCATGTGTCCGCGAGGGCCCACGACGGCGTCGTCACGCTCACCGGCATCGTCGGGGACGGGGACCTCAAGGTCCTCGCCGAGGACACGGTGAGCAACCTCCCGGGCGTTGCCCGGGTGGACAACCAGATCGCACTGGATCCGGCGATCGCCGAGCACTCCGACGGGTGGATCGGCATCAAGCTCCGCACCCAGTTGCTTGTGCGGTGCATTGTAAGCGCTGACAATACCACGGTCCGGGTTGAAAACGGCGTCGTCACCCTGACGGGCACGGCCAACAGCCAGTCGCAAAAAGAGCTCACCGGAGAATATGCCAAGGAGATCGAAGGGGTGAAGTCGGTGAACAACTATATCGTCGTGAACGCCGCGCCCGTCCCTGCAGAGAGCATGGGCGAGGAAAACGATGACGCATCGATCAGCTCGCAGGTGAAATACCTGCTCCTTACCAATCGCCCGACCAGCGCGCTCAAGACCAAGGTCACTACCGTTGATAATTGCGTCGTGATCACAGGTGAAGCAGCCAACGATACGGAAAGGTCCATCGCCGGTAAACTCGCCGGAAGCGTTCGCGGCGTCATGGCCGTGACCAATGACATGACGGTTAAAATGTGAAGTCCACGGCTCCTGACGTGATCCCGCCGATTAGCGCCACTTGAAGTGTCGGTTTGGGCCGTCAAAAAGGATCCTCAAGCTTGGAAACGTTCCTCCGCTTCTAAAACAAACATCGGCCCCACAGCGCCTTCGATGACGCGAAAACCCCTGACACCGATGGAGGTCTACCGCGTCCAAATTCCGCTTGTGATCAATCAATGACCCGCGCGCAACCCAACCCGATTTGGTCGACGCCTGCGGCAGGCTTCATGGCCCCTGTCCTAGGCATTGGCAACGCGCGCATCTGTCAACGGTTCCATAACTCATTTTCCCCGACCCGCTGTCTCGCGTTTGGGGACCAGCTCACCCCGCCTGCGATACCGGAAAACCCATGCCTGCTCCCGACCTACGATGTCGCCGGGGCCTGAAGCATTCCGCCTATGACCTACGCACATAGATCCTCCGTCCTCTGGCAATGCTGCACGACGGCAGCACGCAATGCCTCAAGCGTAGCGCTTTTCGTTCGGTGCGGCACACTGGGCGTGGCGCTCAATCTGGTCGGTTGGGCGCACACATGCCGGGCGGACGAGTTCGACGTGCTGAGGGAGAAGTGGGTGGAGATGCTCACAGGTGGCAGTCACTTGGATCTCACGGACCCCGCCGTTACTTCCTCCATCACCAGACTCGGCTCTATGGCGAATTCCTACTGGTCGGCGATGGATAAATCGCCTACCCGCACCTTCCTCTGGGCCGACTTGGCCGACCCCATCGATACGGGAGACATCACGACGAGTTATGAGCGCCTGAAGTCTATGGCGGTGGCCTACGTGACTCGGGGATCCAGCCTGAAAGGCAACGCGTCGTTGAAGGCCGACATCGTCCGCGGCCTCGATTGGATGTATGCCAACCGTTACAACGAGGCGACACCGATGCACTACGAGTGGTTTCACCTTGAAATCGGTGCTCCCGCTGAGCTCGTCGATACAACGGCCCTGATGTTTGATGAACTTAGCGCCGCGCAGGTGGCCAACTACATGCGGGCCGTGGAAAAATTCACCCCGTCGGCGACGACGCCCGCGCCCGGCGGCACCAAGTGGTCGTTCACCGCTGCCAACCGCATGTGGAAGATCCACATTGTGACGATTCGCGGCATCATCGTGAAGGACAGCGCGAAGCTGTTCGCCGCGCGCGACGCCTTCAGCGAGCTTTTCCTCTACGTGAAACATGGCGACGGCTACTACGCCGACGGCTCGTTCATTCAGCATCGGGGGCACCCCTACACCGGAGGCTATGGTGCCTCCTTGCTTGGCAAGCTCGCACCGGTGCTCGCGCTTCTTAACGGGCCCAATAGGGAAAGCGCCTCGGGTTCCTCCTGGAAGGTCACCGACCCGAACATAGCAAATCTCTATCGGCTAGTCTTCACCGCTCTGGAGCCGGTGATTTATCGCGGCGGCATAATGGCCATGGTGCAGGGCCGGGAGGTCTCGCGCAAGTCCGCCTCTGAGCACGCCATCGGGCACGGCATCATGCAGAACATCCTCCTGATCTCCCAGTTCGCCCCGGAGGCGGACGCCGCTCGTATGCGATCGATGTTGAAGTACTGGGCCGAGGCGGACACTGTTCTTGACTTCGTCAAGACCGCACCTCTCGGACTCAAGGGCGCCGTGCGGCAGCTGATTGCCGACCCGACCGTGAAGCCGCGTGGTGAGCTCATCGGGAATTTTGTCTATGGGGGAATGGACCGCGTGGTTCACCTGGCCCCGGGTTTTGGCCTTGGACTCAGCATGTCCTCCAGCCGAGTTTTCACCTACGAGAGCATCCACGGTGAGAATGTGCGTGGCTGGCACACAGGCGAGGGCATGCTCTACCTCTACAACTCCGATTTGACGCAGTTCGACGACGACTTCTGGCCAACCGTTGACCCGCGCCGCCTTCCCGGAACAACGGTCGACGTGACTCAGGCCCGCGAACCCGCATCAGGGCAGAGCGAGGCTCCGGCGACGGCCTGGGTCGGAGGTGCATCGCTCGGAGCCTACGGGGCGGCTGGAATGCAGCTCCGGGCGTGGGGAAGCACGCTCACGGCGAAGAAGTCTTGGTTTATGTTCGACAGGGAGGTGGTTTGCTTGGGCAGCGACATCTGCAGCACCGATTCTCGGCCGATCGAGACCGTCGTAGAAAACCGCCTCCTGCATGGCGGCGGCGACCAGACGCTCACGGTGGACGGCGCGCGAAAGATCGGAGCGCTCGGCGGGTCGGAGGCTATGCGGGACGTGACCTGGGCTCACCTGGCGGGCCCGACGGAAGGCGCGGATATCGGGTATTTTTTCCCGACGCCCGTCAGGCTGTATGGACTGCGAGAGGCAAGGTCGGGCTTTTGGAACGAAACAACGAAGACCGTATCCCGTGACTACCTTACGCTTTGGCTCTCCCACGGGACGAATCCAGCCGGAGCAACGTATTCGTATGTGCTGTTGCCCGGATACAGCGCGGCGCATGTCTCCGACTATGCAAAGCACCCGAGTGTGGAGGTACTGGCGAATTCCGATCGAATCCAGGCGGTGCGCGTGGACCCGCTTGGCCTGACGGCGGCGAACTTCTGGAGTGATGGGCGCTCAGCCATCGGGATCATCGCGGTGGATAGAATGGCCAGTGTCCTTCTTCAGACCAAGGGGGCCTTTTTGGACGTTGCTGTGAGCGACCCGACGCAAATCAACAATACAACCATAACCATGGAATTGGCCGCACCTGCGCTTAAGCTGGTTTGCGCCGATCCCGGGGTGGCCATTGACCGGCTTTCACCGACGATACGGCTATCGTTCCGCGTCGCCGGCGCAGCCGGGCAGACATTCCACGCACGTTTCCTGACCAGCGTGCCGTGAGGGCCAACGCCCCGGGCCAGGAATCGAAGAGGGTACTGCGTGAGTTTTCGACCGAACAGGCCTGCCGAATCGCTCATCAGCGATGCGGGAGAGCGGGAAGAACCGGGCAGGCCACTCAATGACTGTAAGTGTCCCGTCGCATGGCTCCCCAGAAGGAGGCCCTCCACCGGACACCTACGGGCGAGCAAGGGCTGCGTGTAGACATTCCTCTCCTTATGATTATCAGGCAAAAAACTCTCAACCAGTGGTTTGCAGACATTTTTGCTATGGTGTGCCACCATAAGCAGATTGCCGGGAGGAGCCTTAATAGTCCCGTGGAGCTAAGTTGTTGGCCACGCAATACCCACAGCAGATGCAGAAGATAATGCGCATGATGAATGGCGGAAACCAGAAAAAGCTAATGCGCCAGATGGAGACGATGACGGGCAAGGGCGGGTTTTCTGGCGTGTGATTTCACCCTCGAGCACCCGGGCTCGATCGGCAAATCACTCGCGGGCCCTTTTCCAGCGTGGCAGGCGCCACGAAGCGCCGGATTGCGGTGGAAGCGGGCGCAGAAACCTCAAGGGGACTTGTTGACGCAAACCAAGCGTCTTCCAATCTTTTCAGGCATGAAGAACCTCTGCTCGCCCGCGTGGGCCTTCCTTCTCGCGATACCCCAGCTCGTGCACGCCGCCCCCCTGCGGACGCTGGCCGAGTTCCAGGCGCTGGCCACCCCGTACCATTCAGAAATCCGCGTGCCTCCGTTTGAGACCACCCCGGACCAGATTCGGGAGTCCGCGACCGCCGCGATGGCAGCCGGCGACGCAGCAATTGACCGTCTCGCCCGCCAGGACCCGGCAGCGGCCACCTTCGAGAGCACGTTCGGTGCGCTCGATGCCCTGAAGAGCGACGCCGATCTCGCGGCGGCCCGATTCGACTTCATCGAACAGTCGAGCACGGCACGGGAAATGCGCGACACGGCTGAGGAGGCCGTGAAGAAACTGCAGGCCTGGGAGATCGGGATCGAGTACCGCGAGGACCTCTACGCAGCGCTCAAGGCGTTCGCTGCCCGGGCGCCGGCCCTCTCCGGCGAGGACCGGAGGCTCCTCGACTTCACCATGCGCGACTATCGGCGGGAGGGCTTCGAACTGCCGGCGGCCGAGCGAACGGCGGTGGAGGCTCTCTTTAAAAAGCTCAGCCCGCTCGAGACCGACTTCCAAACGAACGTCGTGAAGGCCCGAATGGCGCTCGTGTTCACCCGGGCGGAGCTGGCCGGCGTCCCCGACTCCTTCCTGACCTCGCCCGGCGTCAAGACAGGGAACGACGCCTACACGATCCTCGTCAACGTCACGCCCCAGAGGCTGATGGTGGAGCAGAACTGCTCCGACGCGGCGACCCGGAGGAAGGTGAGCGTCGCGGAGCTGCACCTCGCCGAGGACGTGAACGTGCCGCTTTTCAACAGGATCGTGGCCCTGCGCGCGGAGATCGCCAGGAAGCTGGGGTACGCCTCGTGGGACGACTACCAGATCGAGGTCAAGATGGCGAAGAACGGGGCGACGGCGACCCAGTTCATAGAGGACCTGGCACGCGGGATTAAGCCGAAGTTTGACGCGGAATTGGCCGAGCTCCGGGAGCTGAAAGTCGCCGAGACGGGCGACCCGAATGCGCAGATCGATTTCTCGGACTGGCGCTACTACCAGAACCGGGTCGTCAAGCAGAAGTACACGGTCGATTCGGAGGCGCTGCGGGTCTATTTCCCCTACGAGCATGTCCTCCAGGGCATGTTCGCGATCTACCAGTCGATCTTCGGCCTGAAGTTCGAGCAGCTCCAGGCGCCCTACGTGTGGGCGGACGGCGTGACGCTGTGGGGCGTCGCCGACGCGCGGACCGGGGAGCCGATGGGCCTATTCTACCTCGACATGTATCCGCGCGAGGGGAAATACAACCATTTCGCGGAGTTCTCGCTGCAGCCGGGGCGCCTCCTTCCCGGCGGCACCTACCTGCGGCCGACGGCGGCGCTGCTCTGCAACTTCCCCCCGCCCGCAAACGGGGCCCCGTCGCTTCTCGACCACCAGGAAGTGACCACTCTCTTCCATGAATTCGGCCACGCCATGCACTGCATCCTCACGCGCGCCCACCGCGGCCGGTTCTCCGGGACGGCCGTTCCCCGGGACTTCGTCGAGGCTCCATCGCAGATGCTCGAGAACTGGACGTATGACAAGAGCGTCCTCGATACGTTTGCCGCCGACTACCGCGACCCGAGCAAGAAGGTCCCGCCGGAGATTCTCAGCCGGCTGCAGGAGGTGCGCCTGGCCACCATCGGGGTCTTCTACAGGCGGCAGCTCTCCTTCGCGCTGCTTGATCTCAGGCTTCACGGGCCGCGCCCGGAGGGTTCTCCGGTCGATTGCCGGGCCGAGACCAACCGGACACTTGGCGAGATCTTCTTCCCGGTGCCGGACGACTCGGCCTTCATCGCGTACTTCGGCCACCTTGCCGGCGGCTACGACGCCGGCTACTACGGCTACGCGTGGGCCGACTCGATCGCCGCCGACATGGCCACGGCTTTCAAGGCGGCGCCCCGCGGGTTCCTGGATCCTGGAGCCGGCATGCGGATGCGCGAGGAGATCTACTCTCAGGGCGACACACGCGACGTCTCTGTGTCGATCGAGAAGTTCCTCGGCCGGCCGCGTTCGATCGTCCCGTTCTTGACGAGGCTCGGGATAAAGTAGGATTGCGGGAAGGACCGCAGGCTTCGCGCCGGGGCCCTCGCGGCGGGCCCGGCGATCGTTCGCCGGGCCGCGCGGATCACGACAAAGGGCCAATCCCGGTGTCCGCTACGGGGAGATTTCGCCCATTGCTCGTGCGAAGACTCCCGATACTCTACTCTTCCAGAGCCTCGCGTCTATGTGCCATGTCACGCCGCTAACAGCATTCCTTCCGGCCGGTGTCAACGAACCCTGCAGCGTGGCGATTCGTTTATGTTCCAACTCACAACGGCTGCAGGAGTTCGCGCGCTAGCCGGGGGCGACGCGGGGCATGGGCTGGATTCCGGACATGTGAATGATCCGGACAATCGCTGCTCGGGGATTTGGGCGGTCGCCACGAGAGGCACGAGCTTCCCGCATACTACGGATGGCCGCCCCAGGCCACGACCGTTCGCCGGCGCTGGCGGAACAAGGGTGATCAGCAGGCTCCTCGCGGCCTTTCTGGCCGGGTGGTCCGCCCCGGCCCGGGCCGTGCCGCCGGCCTCCGAGCTGCTGTCGGCGGAGGAGCTTTTCCGCGCCGAGCTGCTCGGCGAGGCAAGGCTCTCCCCCGACGGCCGGCACATCGGCACAATAGTCACCGACGAGAAGGACCTGAAGGACCTCTTGATCGTCGACCTCGGGGACTACAAGCCGCTCGGCCTGAGGGGAAGCGGATCCCTCGAGATCTCGACGTTTCAATGGCTCACCAACGACCGGGTCCTCTTCACCGTCACCAAGGAGAAGGTGTACTCGTGGGGGCTTTATTCCGCGAGGATCGACAGGCTTGATAGCCCCCTGGCGATCGACAACTTCGACGCCATCAGGATCGTCGGGCTGCCCGACGCGCGCCCCGGCCGGGTCCTCGTCTGGATCATGCAGTCGTCATTGGACGAGGGCCGTCCCGGCGGGCTCGTCGAGCTCGACACCAACCGGGTCCTGGCCCCGTCCGAAATTTCACGTCGGAACGACGCGCTGGCTCGTTCGTACAGCCCGCCGAGCGACGGCCCCGTCGTGTCCTGGGGATCGAACAGGCAGGGGGACCTCGCCCTGTGCACGACCTGGTCGAACGGAAACTATCATCTCCACCGCTACCTCCCCTCAAGGGGATCCTGGAGGGACGTCGTCCTTCCCCCCGGGACGCGGCCAATGGGGCTCGACTACGACGATCGGTTCCTCTGGGCAGTGACGATCTCGCCCGCGAACGCCTACGAGCTGCGTCGCTTCGACCTTGATGCCGGCACGATGGACAAGCCGGTCCTCACGGATCCGCTCTACGACATCGGGACCGGCCGGCTCCATTTCTCCAAGGCCGGGCGCTGCCTGGCGGGCGTCACGTACGTGCGGCGAAAGCCGGTCGCCGTCTGGTTCTCGAGGGCCTTCGCGGTCGCTCAGGCCACCGTGGACTCCAGCAGGGCCGACACGGACAACGTGCTGATCAACCACGACCTGGCCGAGTCGAAATTCCTCTTCCAGCTCAACGGCCCGAACCACCCGCCGTCATACGAGCTGCTGGACCTGGATGCGAGGACGCTCAGGCGCCTGGCGGACGCCGCCCCGTGGCTGAAGGGCCGGCCCCTGCGCCCGGTGCAGCCGATCAGCTTCGCGACCCGCGACGGCGTCAGGCTCGAGGGCTACCAGGCCCTCCCTGAGGGCGCGGATGCGAAGCATCCGGCGCCGCTCGTCGTCCTCGTCCACGGAGGGCCCTGGGTCCGCGACGTCCCTTCGTTCGACCCGGTCGTCCAGTTTCTCGCCAGCCGCGGATACGCCGTCCTCCAGCCCAACTACCGCGGCTCCAGCGGGTACGCGCCGCAGATAAGCCACGAGCGGGAGTATGACTTCATGCGCATGCACAACGACGTCACCGACGCAACAAGGGCGATGCTCAGGACGGGCCTCGTGGACCCGGGGCGGGTCGGCATCATGGGCGCCAGCTTCGGGGGCTACCTCGCGGTCGCCGGTGTCGCGTTCGAGAAGGGGCTGTACCGGTGCGCGGTCACCGAGTGCGGCGTCTTTGACTGGGAGCGCCAGATCAAGTCCAAGAGCGACGCCGCGCGCCCCGGCGAATACGAGGTGCTGGTGGACGAGCTCGGCAGGCCCGGGCGCGACCGGGAGCGCCTTCGCCAGATCTCGCCCCTCGAGCACGCGGACCAGATCCACGTCCCGGTCCTCATAGCGCACGGCACCGAGGACAACATAGTAGACGTCGCGCAGTCAAGGAAGCTGGCGGGCGAGCTCAAGCGAAACGGCGTGCCCTATGAGACGTTCTTCCGCGGCCTCGAGGGCCACGGGTTCTACAACTACAAGAATCGGGTCGAGTTCTACCACCGGGTGGAGGCGTTCCTGGCCGCGAACCTGGGCGGCGCCACGCTGACCCGGTGAATCCTGCCAGGCGGGGCCCCTCCGGGCCCTCACTTCGCCCGCAGCAGGAGCACCGGGACGCTGACGCTGTGCCGCACCCGCCTCGATGGCGACCCGAGAACGAGGTCGGCGATGAAGTGGTGCCCGTGGGTGCTCATGGCGACAAGGTCGCAGCTCTTCTCCCTAACCCACCTGACGATTTCCTCGCCCGGCTCGCCGAACGCCAGCTCGGCGTCCGCCGGGATGCCCGCCGCCTGGAACTCAGCCTGGACCTTCCGCAGGTACGCGGTGTCCTCGGCAATCTCGGGGCTGACCGCGTCTGGACCGAAGGTTCGTGCCGCCCAGCCGTCGGCGACATGCAGCAGCACGACGCGGCTGTTCACAGCCTTGGCGAGAACCTTGACGTGCTCGATGATCGCCCGGTCGGTAGGCGTCGCGTCCAGTGTGACAAGGATCTTGTTGTACATCTCTGCCTCTCGGATCGGCGTGTGTGGGGGTCCTCGTTCAGGAGCCGACGATGACGGCCCACGCCTGCTTCAGCGCATCGGGCAGGCTATGGATGTCCACCGCCGTGATCAACGGCGCAGTGCCCCACCCTGCGGCCATGAGGAACCAGCCGTTTCGCCACCGGCCCATCCGCTTGGCCGAGCTCGTGAAGTGCAGCAGCGGGAACATGGCGAAGGGAAGCTCGAGGCACAGCACGACCTGGCTCAGGTTCACGAGGTCGGTGACGCTGCTGTTGCCGCGGACGCTGACGATGAGGATCGCGGGCACCACCGCCAGCATGCGGGATATCAGCCTGCGCAGCCACGGCTTGATCCGCCAGTTCATGAACCCCTCCATCACGACCTGCCCGGCCAGAGTCCCGGTGATCGTGCTGCTCTGGCCGCTGGCAAGCGGCGCCACCGCGAAGAGCGTGCTGGCCGGCGTCGTGCCCAGCAGCGGCGCGAGCGTCAGGTACGCCACGCGGATCCAGTCGCCGTCGGGGGTGAACGTGACCACCCGTCCGCCGGCCACCGTTATGCTCTCCTTGCCGTAGAACACTATCGCCGCCATGACAAGGATGGCCGCGTTGATCAGGAAGGCGACGGCCAGAGCAGCCGTCGTGTCGATCGTGTCGAAGCCGATGGCGCGCTTGACGGACTGCTCGTCCTTCTGCAGCACGCGGGTCTGCACGAGCGCCGTGTGGAGGTACAGGTTGTGGGGCATCACGGTGGCCCCGATGATGCCGACGGCCACCACCAGCATGCCGGCCTGGGCGAAGTCGGGGTGCGCCATGGCGCGCCCCATCTCGGGGAAATCGGGCCGGGTGGAGCATCACGTGAGCGGGGAGAGCCTCGCCGCGTTCGCCAGGCACCTCAGGAAGCGCCGCTGAACGCGTCGCGAGGGCGTCGTCGGCAAACCGCTCCTTGCCGACGGGCGCCGGCGCCCCTACGCCTCGCCGCCTTCCAATAGTTCGCCCGCGATCTGCTCCCATTCCGCATCGAGCGAGCATTTGGGAGGCGGCCGGCCGGCGCGCCGGTACCAATAGCCGGCATTGCCCAGGTCGCCTTCCCTGCGGTGAAGGTAGGCGTGAACCCAGGCGCCATTGGCGGTCCCGTCCTCCTGCGCCGATCCGTGGGCCGCGGCCCAGTCCCCCCGGGCGTCCTGCCAGAGCGCCAGGAGCGCCCCGGACAGGCTCGGAGGCTGCTGGCCTGAAGTCGATTTCCTGAACTCGTCGAGTGTCATCGGCCACGGGATCCTGCATCAGCCCGATCCCCTTGGCAACCCGGCCGCGGCGCCTCAGGCGCCTCGCCCCTGCACGGGCCGGCATTGCCTCCCCTCCCGTTTCATGCGATCTCAGGGCCGCGACGACACGCATGCAACCCGCAGACCCGGCCCCCCCGCCCGACCCCCGGGTTTCCCCGCGCTTCCCGGCATGGCTCGCCGTGCCGGCGATTTTCGCGGCGACGCTGGCGGCGTACGCGCCCGCCATGAGGGGCCTCATGCTCTGGGACGATGCGGCCCATGTGACGGCCCCGGCCCTCCAGGGCCCCGGGGGCTTGTGGAGTATCTGGTTTCGGCTCGGGACGACCCAGCAGTACTACCCGTTGCTGCACAGCGCATTCTGGCTGGAGCACCGGCTTTGGGGCGACTCGGTCCTAGGCTACCACCTGGTGAACGCAGGGCTCCATGCGACGGCGGCATGCCTCTTCGCGCTCGTTCTGCTGCGCATCGTGCCGGACGCGCGGGCCGGGGGCGCCCCCGCCTGGGCCGCCTGGCTCGCGGCCGCGGTCTTTGCCCTCCATCCCGTCTGCGTCGAGTCCGTGGCGTGGATATCGGAGCAGAAGAACACGCTCTCGCTCGTCTTCTACCTACTTTCCGCACTCGCCTACCTGCGCTTCGACCGGGAGCGCAGGTGGCGTTGGTACGCCGCCGCGCTCGCCCTTTTCCTGTGCGCCGTTCTCAGCAAATCGGTGACGGCGACCCTGCCGGCTGCGCTTCTTCTCGTGCTCGCGTGGCGGCGCCCGCTCGAATGGCGGCGCGACGTGTTGCCCCTCGTGCCGTGGCTCCTGATCGGCGCGGGAGCCGGCCTTTTCACGGCGTGGGTCGAGCAGAATTTCATCGGGGCGCGCGGGCGGGCATTCGAACTGGGCGCCCTGAAGCGTTGCCTCCTCGCAGGAAGAGTCGTCTGGTTCTATGTCGGCAAGCTGTTCTGGCCCGCGGACCTCGCCTTCATCTATCCGCGGTGGCACGTCTCTGCCGACTGGACATGGAGCCTGGGCTGCCTGGGCCTGGCGGCGGCCTTCGCGATCCTTTATGGAATACGGCGCTGGAGCCGGGCCCCGCTGGTCGCGGCGCTTTTCTTCGTCGGCTCGCTCTTCCCGGCGCTCGGCTTCTTCAACGTCTACCCCTTCGTCTTCTCGTACGTCGCCGACCACTGGCAGTACCTCCCCAGCCTGGGGTTGATCGCGCTGGCGTCCGGGGGCGCGGCCGGCGCCGGCCGTCTCCTTGCGGGGCGCTTTGGCGGACGCTCGGGTTTGGCGCTGAGATGCGCCTTGGCGGCGGCCGCCACGGGGATCCTCCTGGTCCTCTTTGTCCTGACCCGGCGCCAATGCCAGCTGTACACCGACGTGGGCGCGCTGTACACGGACACCCTCTCCAAGAACCCGGACTCCTGGATGGCGCACAGCAACCTAGGCGTATCCCTGATGGAAAGGGGGCTGCTGGGAGAGGCGATCCCGCACCTGGAAGAGGCCGTCAGGCTCAAGCCCGACCAGGCGGACGCCCACAACAACCTCGGAAACGCGCTGTCGAAAGTCCCGGGCAGGTCCGCCGCGGCGATAGCCGAGTTCGAGGCGGCTCTGAGGCTCGATCCGGCCCTGACCGAGGCCCACGCGAACCTCGGGTGGGCCCTCGTGAACACCCCGGGCCGGCTCGCCGAGGGGATCGCGCACCTGGAGTTGGTGTTGGTGAACAATGCGGAGAACCCGCAGTATGCGCGGGTTCACGCCAACCTCGGGGCAGCGCTCGCCAGGGTCCCGGGCCGCCTTCCCCGGGCGATAGCGGAGTTCGAGGCCGCCCTGAGGCTCGACCCGGGCGCCGCGGGCGTTCGAAACGACCTTGGAATCGCCATGGACCGCGCCGGCCGCCCGCTGGAGGCCATGTCCCAGTTTGAGCGGCTCCTCCGGGCCGAGCCCGGCAATCCGGAGGCCAGCAACAACCTCGGCAACGTCCTCCTGGAACTCGGCCGCGGGCAGGAGGCCATCCCCCGCTACAGGGAGGCGATCCGCCTGAGACCCGACTACCTGGAGGCTCATTTCAACCTTGCCCGGGCGCTGCGCACCGCAGGCGACGACGGGGGATCGGTAGCCGAACACGAGGAGGCGCTGCGCCTCGCGCCCGATTCCGCCGAGATCAGGAGCAGCCTGGGTTCGCTCCTCCTCAAGCTGGGCAGGACGGGAGAGGCCCTGGGCCAGTACGCGGAGGCCGTCAGGCTCGAGCCCGGCTCCGCCCCGTATCACAACCACCTAGGAATAGCCCTGACCAGCGCCGGCAGGCTGGACGAGGCGGCCGCCCAGTTCCGAAAGGCCCTGGAGCTGGCCCCGGGCTATTCAGATGCCCACTACAACCTCGGGGTTGCCCTCGAACGGGAAGGGCGCGCGGACGAGGCGGCCGCGGAGTACTCGGCCTCCGGCCGGCGCGGGCCGTAAACCCGGCCCCCCACGGGCCGGCATGCGATCGGGACCCTTCGCCGCCGGCCCGCGCCGACGGGCGGCCGGGAGTTCAGGCCATGCTGGCGCCGTCGCCCGCTTCCGGCGGGTAATGGCGCAGCACCAGCCAGTTGATAAGCAGGAGAATGGCTATCCCGGGCATGCCCGTCACCACGCTCTGGAAGGCCCATGCGGGCGAGGCGCGCCCGCCGATCAGGACCGGGAACGCGGCGGCGCTGAGCGCCGCCGCCGCCATGCACGCGAGGTAGGCGGGCGCGGCAAGAAACCACCTCGCCCCCGCCCGGGCCAGCATCGCCATCATGGCCAGCACGAAGGCCAGGAGCTCGATCGTCATCGCGGCCGCGCCCAGCGGCGCGGGATGCGACGTCAGCGCCCAGTTCAGCCACGGCGCCAGCAGGGCAACCCCCAGCGCGGTCCGGTGGCGGGCCAGCAGCACCGACAGAAGCGGGGCGTAGAACATCGGCAGCAGCCTCGCCCCGAGCCGCCCGTCGTCGGGCGCCGGAATGATGTGCACCATGAACGGGAACATCACCGAGAGGCACAGGAGTATCCCGAGCTCCCGCGCCGTGGAAGCGGTGAGGAAGCCGATGGCCCGGCCTGCGCCGGCTGAGGATGTCCCGGGTGCTGAAGGCATCTGCCCTATGCTAGGAGGCCGGAAGCCTCGCGCATGAGCGGCCCGATTGGCAAGCCGCGCGGGCAGGCGCGCTCGGCCGCGGAGAAATCCAGGCCGGCAAGCCGCGCCCTCGACTCCGCCGGCAGCTCGGCGAACAGCGCGCGCGCATCCACCGAGGAGCCGTAGTGGCGGTGGTACATGAGCTGGCGCATGATGTCCGCGACCGGCACGGCGCCGCCCACCGCGGGCTCGCACAGCCGGCGGCAGCCGGCGCAGTAGCCCCCGGCGGTCGCCGCGGCGTGCCGCGCGAGCGCAACGCGGTCGGACGCGGCCAGGCGGTCGCCGCCAAGGGCGGCGCCGAGATTCTCGTGGAAGAGCTTCAGGCTCGGCATCTGGACGCACGCGGTGGCGATCCGCGGGTTCTCCATGACGACCTTGAGCTTGGCCTGCCCGGGCGTGAAGCCGCCGTCCAGCAGGGGCTTGAGGATCGCGGCCTCCTCGGCCGAGTCCCATGCCACACGCTGGCCCTGCGTCTTCATAGCCGTCAGGCCGATGCCCGCCTCACCGCAGGCCTCGACGGCGGCGACCATGTCGGGCTCGTGCATGACGCGGTAGTTGTAGGTCACCAGGATTCCGTCGATCCAGCCGAGCCTGGCCGCGCCGGCAAGGCACAGCGCCATGTTGCTGTGCGTGCTGAAGCCGATGAACCGGGTCTTGCCGTCGCCCTTGGCGCGCTCCGCGAACGCCCTCACCTCCGGGTTGTCCACCTCGCGGATGTCGCTTATCCCGTGGACGAGGAAGAGGTCGACGTGGTCGGTCTTCAGCCTGGCGAGGGAATCCTCGAGCGTCTGCCGCCAGTCCGGGCCGCGGCCCTTGGTTACGAGGAACAGCTCCCTTCGGGCGGAGGGGTTCCTGTCCAGGAACATGCCGATCCCCCGCTCGCTGCCCCCCTTGCTGTAGCCGGCCGCCGTGTCCCAGTAGGTCACGCCGTGGTCGAACGCCTGGCGCAGGATTATCTGGTTGTCGATGATGTCGAACATGCAGCCGAGGCCGATGATCGGCACGTCGACGCCCGTCCGCCCGTATTTCCGCCTCGGGACGGCCGGCCGCGGGGCGTCCGCGCCCCAGAGGAGGGACGGCGCCATCATGGCCCCCAGCCCGGCCGCCCCTGTTGTCGCCAGGAAATCCCGGCGGGAGATCGAGTGCTTTTCAGTTTTCATTTCTAAGAAGAACGGCGTGGTTGCGGTCGCGGGTCTCGTTGTCCGCGGTGACACGTATCGCGCGCAGCCCGCTCATCGGGCACTCGTGCTCGCAGACCCCGCACCCGATGCAGCGCCCGGGATCGACGACGGGCCGCTGCAGGCGCACCTTCGCCCCGTCCCGCGTCGTCTCCTCCACCTCCTCCAGGCGGATCGCCTTCGGCGAGACCGGGCATGTCTCCTCGCACACGATGCAGGGCCGCTCCATGGCCCAGGGCAGGCAGCGGCCGCGGTCGACGTACGCCAGGCCGATGCGGATCGGCCCCGCCGCCTTGAATTCGCCCTGCCCGAGCTTCTCGTCGAGCGTCATGGGGCGGATGGCCCCGGTCGGGCAGGCGCGCCCGCAGGCGATGCAGTTTGACTGGCAGCCGCTCACGCCGACCCGGTTGTTGAGCACGGGCGTCCAGAGCGCCTCCAGGCCGAACCCGAACCCCGCCGGCTGGAGCACGTTGGTCGGGCACACCTTCACGCACTCGCTGCACTTGACGCATCGCGCGAGGAACTCCTCCTCGGCGACCGAGCCGGGCGGCCGGATCATCCCCGCCGGCCAGTCGCCGGCCGTCCTGCCCCCCAGCCGCGCCAAGGGGGCCACCGCCAGGCCGGCCGCGACCGAGACGACAAAGTCCCGGCGGGACATCCCCGGCGAGACGATCTCGCCGGCCGGCGAGGGTCGCGGGCCGTAGTTGACCGGCCCCTCGGCGGGGCAGTCGTCGAGGCAGTTCATGCACATCAGGCACTCGCTCAGGCGGATGGGCCCCATCGGGTTGCAGGCCCCAGCGCAGTTTAGGTCGCAGACGCCGCACTCGGTGCATTTCGAGCGCCGCGCCCCGACGCCCCAGGGGGCGGCGCTGCCGATGATGCCGAGGAGCGCGCCGAGGGGGCAGACGAAGCGGCAGTAGAAGCGGGGCGCGGCGACGTTTAGCAGGACGAAGGCGAGGAATATGGCGCCGATCAGGCCCGCTCCGGAGCAGAAGCGGCTGGCGCCGGGCCATCTCCCGGCCGCCAGGTCTCCGATCGACAGGGCCGCTAGGTTGAACGACCGGTTCACCAGCGGGATGGGGTCGAGCAGGCCGGTCTGCAGCGAGGCAAGCATCATCCGGCCCGCGGGAAGGGCCGCCGCCGAGAGCAGGGCCGCGAGGATGCAATACTTGACCACCTGCGCCGGCCGGTACCGGTTCGCCTCCATCCTCCGCTTCAGGGGCCAGGACCGCCGGGCGAGCCAGCTCACAAAATGATGGATCGAGCCGAACGGGCAGATCCAGCCGCAGAAGACGCGCCCAAATAGGACGGTGAGCACGATGACGGCGAGCGCCCAGGACAGGGCCGGGTAGAGCGAGTGCGTCGTGAGCGCCGTTCCCAGGGCCACAAGGGGGTCGAGCTCTAGAAACCAGCGTATCGGCCACCCGCGCCACTGCCAGAACCGCGTCCCGACCGTGGCGACAAGGCACAGCCATGCGAACAGGGCGAAGAAGAAGACCTGGGCGATGCGCCGCGCGTGGGTGATGCGCATGGCTTCAGGAGCTCTGCGCGGGCACCCGGGCCGGGTGCAGCGACTCGAAGTCCGTCGTGCCGAGCCCGAGCCCGGCCGCCCGGCCAAGGTAGGGAAGGTCGCGGGAGCTCCGGCCGAGGAGCGTCGCCCCGAGGGCGTCCGCCGCCACCGCGTCCGTGGCGACGATGAGCGTGTTCGTCGCCTTCAGGTCCGCCAGGGATCCCCCCGTCGGCCCGTTGGTCATCATGGTGTCGGTGCCGTCAAGCACGACCAGCGTCGGCTTAACAAGCATCGCCAGCTCGACGATGATGCCGTCGATGTCCTGGTGGAACTGGTTGCGCCTTCCGCCGAGCAGGCCGTACCAGTTCTTCATCGTCATCGACGCACCGGCGCGGTCGTGGCTCTTGACCGGCGCGACGCCGATGAGCTTCGTGACCCCGGCGAACGGCTCGAACAAGACGGGCCAGTCGCGAATCAGCCGGCCGCCGGGCAGCGTTCCCGGCCGGAAGGATCCCGGTCCCGGGACGAAAAGGTCCGCCCCGGCGGCGCGCGCGGCCGGCGCGATGCCCGACAGCTCGAAGCAGCTTTCCGGCGCGTTGATCGGGTTGTCGGTGACGACGACCGACGCCGCGCCAGCGCCCCGGCAGAGGCGGACGAGCTCGGCCAGGAGCTCCGGATGGGTTGTCGCGCCGAGGACCGCGGGCGTGGCGAACGCGGCGTTCACCTTGAGCATCACGCGGTCGCCCCTCTCGATGAACCGCTCGATCCCCCCCATGGCCGCCATGGCCCCCCGCAGCATAGCTGGCCGGCTGCGCCCGGTCGCCACCGCCATCCGCGGCCCGGCCGTGCGCACGGAGAAGTCCCTCCTGGGGTCCGAGGCCCTCACCCGGCTGAAATCGCCCGGCGGATGCCGGTTCAGAAGCCAGGCGCCCAGTCCGCCCGTGGCCGCTATCGCGGCCCCCGCCCGCAGCCCTCGCCGGAAGAATTCGCGGCGAGTGGCGAGCGGCCCGGTGTCCGGTGAGGGAGGATTCATGGGCGTGCGCCGGCAATCCGGTGGCTGATCGCGCCCAGCCAACGCTGCGCTGATTCGCGGTCCGGCGCCTGGTGGACTCCCGCGACATACGGGCCCGACGAGAAGACCGCCTCAAAGCCGCCGTCCATTTCGATGATCGCCGCCCCCGGGGGATACGGCGGCGGCGGGGTCTCCTTCCCGCCGCAGTCCTTCACGAAGAAGGCGCGGAGCTCGGCCGCCTCCTTTGCCGCCTTTCCCGGGGCGTCCCTCCTGGCGGCAAACAGCGTCAGCTCGCCTCCGCCGTCCCGGTATCGGGCGACGAAGACATTGTCGAGCTGGTCCAGGCCGAAGACGTCCGACGGCTCAAGCGCGATGCTGCCGGCCACAAGGCCCTCCGTCGGAAAGAGCGCCTGTTCCGCTCCGATGTTCGCGTGCTCGGCGACCGCCGTCGACCCTATGTAGGAGCGCGCCAGCGCCTCGGCCGCCCCCCTCGCCGCATCGGAGGAGTCGGAGCAGACCAACTCGACATAGTACCTCCCGTGGACGAGGCAGAGCTCGTTTTCGGCCTCGTAGCTGTAGTCGCCCAATCCGGCGTCCAAGGCGCTCGGTCGCCTCTGCGAGCTGTACACCGAGTAGGCGTTCGCCGGCAGGCCCATGTCATACACGAGCATCTCCATCCAGGAGCCCGGGGCGCCGGCGAGCCTCACGCGCTGGCTTCTCATCGAGACGAAGCCTGCCGACAGATACAGGTCGGCCTTTCCGTCGATCTTGTCGGACAGGGTCCCCGGGGTGAACGCCTCCGCCGCGCTCATGGGAGACAGGCCGGCCGGCCACGGTTCCACCAGCCCCGCCGGGGCTGGGGCGGCCGGCGCCGCCACGGCCGCAACCGTCACGGCCGGGTCGAAACTCGCCTGTCGGATGCACACCCAGGCCAAGATACACGCCATGACGGCGAGTGCGCCTGCCGCCATCGCCGTTTCCCCTGGGCCCGGAATTCTCGTTTTGGAATGTTGCACGCCCGTGGGTAGCACTGCCATCCAAGTGCCTTGGACGATACCTGCTATCCGCGGCAGGAACGCCGCATGCCTTGGCAAAAGAGCAGCATTATTTGGCAAGGCGCCATCCGCCCAAGGACCGCCGATCCCCGGGGGGTCGGCGGATGCCAATCCAAGGCCCTCCGTGGCTGCACGCGGTCGGAGAGAAGCGCCCCCATAGGGTGTTGCAAACCGGTCTGCCGGCAATTAGTACGGGCGCACAAGTCCCTAACATGGCAACAGATTGTCACCGGCAGGCCGCTCGGTGCGGGACGTGACGGCGCCCTCGATCGAGCGAGGCTCACGCGGGAACCACCCCATCCTCCCCCATTCAATCGCCAGATCAAAACCCCGCACGCATCCGCAAAATGACAGCATCACCCCTGCATCCTCCCGCTTCCAGGAGCAACGGCGGCCCCGCCTCCCGGCGCCACTCCCCCGCGCCCCGGGCGCCCCTTTCGCGGCTGCGAGGCCTCGCCGCCGTTATCCTTGCGGCGCCGCTGTTCTCCCTGGCCCAGGGCGCTCCCTTTTCCTCTCCACTTTCGAACCTCGCCGAGCCGAGGCAGGGCAGGGCCATGCATGAGGGATCATGGGACAGGCAGAATAGGAACAACGACTCGATCCCGGTGAAGCCCGGCGAGACGGTGACGATCCTCAACCATGAGGGTGCCGGATGCGTCCACCGCTTCTGGGTCACAATCTCGCCGCGGACCAACGTGAGCATCCTCAGCCAGGTCATCCTGCGCATGTACTGGGACGGCGACACGTATCCCAGCGTCGAATGCCCGATCGGGGCCTTCTTCGGGGTCGGGTTCGGGGAGCAGAAGGACTACACCTCCCTGCCGCTCAACGAGAACTCCGGCGGATACAACTGCTACTGGCCCATGCCGTTTCACAAATCTGCGCGGTGGACCCTCACCAACGGGTCCGGCACGCTGCTCGAGTCGTTCTACTACAACGTCGACTTCATCGCGCTCGACAGCCTGCCGGCCGCAACCCGGCACTTCCACGCGCAGTTCAGGAGGGAGAACCCCACGACGCCCGACAGGAACTACACGATACTGGAGACGACCGGGGAGGGCCAGTACGTCGGAACCGCCCTGTTCATGACGGGCCTGACGATGTCTTTCCTCGAGGGCAACGAGATGGTCTACATCGACGGGGACGCCAAGCCGGCCATCGAGGGGACCGGCACCGAGGACTACTTCTGCTCGGGCTGGTACTTCGACCGCGGGGTCTACTCGGCCCCGTACCACGGGGTCATCATCAAGGAAGAGAAGAGGCCGCGGATCTCCGCCTACCGCTGGCACGTCGAGGATGCGATCCCCTTCTCCAAGTCGATACGGTTCACGATCGAGCACGGGGCCGAGAACACGGTGCCGGCCGACTACTCGTCGGTCGCGTACTACTACCTCGCCGGACCCTCGCCCATGCCGCCCCCGCTGCCTGCCGACCTCCTGCCCTCGCACTGGGAGGCGCCGGACCGGGTGGCAATCTTGGGCGCCGTCGAGGCCGAGGACCTCCAGCCCACGGCGAAGGCGACCAGCGGGGGGATATGGGCCCATGACATGCCCCAGCCCGAAAAGGGCGTCTTCTGGTCGGGCGGGAACGTCCTGTCCTGGTACCCGAGCCAGGACGGCGCAGAAATGACCCTGCAGATCCCCTGCGCGACCGACGGCATGTTCCACCTTGTCGCCCGCATGGTAACCGGGCCGGATGAGGGCACGGTCCAGTTCATCCTGGACGGCAAGCCTGTCGGCGCGGCGGTCGACCTGTATTCGCCCAAGATGACGCCGAGGGAGGTCTCTCTCGACACCCTGACGCTCAAGGCGGGAACGATCCCGCTGGTCCTGAAGCTCGAGGGGAAGAACCCCGCGTCAACGGGACTTGTGGTCGGCATCGACGCCTTCATCCTTAGGCCGCTGCAGTAGAACGACTCCGAGCGCGCCGGACGCGCGCCCGCGCCCGTCCGTTCATTGGCAGCGCCCGCCGGAGCGGCGGACCGGGGCCGGTTTGTCCTGGCCATCGCCTGTCCATTCAGCGGCCGGATTATCATTTTCGTTAAAAACATCGTCGATTGTGCCATTTTTTGTCCGTGTTTCAGTCTGTAGAGTGGGTGCATGTGAGCCCCCCCTGCGCTGACCGGTTTGGAACCCTTCCGCGCCCTAGGCTTGACCGCTCATGCTAAAGATCACGCCCCTCGTCCGCCCCCCCCTCGACCAAGGATTCATTCCCGCGGCGCTCTGGAACCGGGCCTACGGTGCCCTGGTGGCCGCCGACCCCGGCGCGCGCACCCTGACGATCGCGCTCGAGCGCCCGGACGGCGGCGCCTCGCGCCTCGAGGGCCGCGTCCTCGCGGAAGGCCACCCCTCGGCTGCCCTCAGCCTCCGCTACGCCGAGAGGCTGCTGAAATTCCTCCTTTGGCAGAAGGGGGGGTGCACCGTCCGCGTGGCCGGGGCGCCCGAGATAGCGGCCCATCTCGCGGCGGTGTACAGCCCGGCGGGCGCAAGGGCCTTCGACTATGAATTCATGGGGGCCAGGGTGTACGGGCGCCCGTTCAGCATCGCCGTCGCCGACGAGAGGGACCTGCCCTTCGAGCACGACATAGGCCTGCCGGTCGGGCGCCACCTCGATGGCTGCCGGATCGGCTTCGACCTCGGTGGCAGCGACCGCAAGGCGGCTGCGGTCATCGACGGCAGGGTCGTGTTCTCCGAGGAGAAGCCGTGGGACCCGTATTTCCAGAAGGACCCGGCCTACCACATCGAGGGGATCCACGAGTCGCTGAGCCGGGCGGCGGCACACCTGCCCCGGGTCGATGCGATAGGCGGGAGCGCGGCGGGCGTCTACGTGAACAACGAGGTGCGCGTCGCGTCCCTGTTCAGGGGAATCTCCCCGGAGGCCTTCGAGAGCGACATACGCCGGCTGTTCTTCACGCTCCAGAAGCGATGGGGGGGCGTCCCCTTCGTGGTCGCCAACGACGGCGAGGTCGCCGCGCTCGCCGGATCGATGTCCCTCGGCGACAACGCGGTGCTCGGGATCTCCATGGGGACGAGCCAAGCGGCAGGCTACGTGAGGCCCGGCGGCGACATCACCCCCTGGCTCAACGAGCTCGCGTTCGCCCCGGTCGACTACCGCGCGGACGCGCCCGTCGACGAGTGGTCCGGGGACGCGGGTTGCGGCGTCCAGTATTTCTCGCAGCAGGCCGTATCGCGCCTTGCCGACCTCGCGGGCTTCGAGATGGCGGAGAAGATGCCCGCGCAGGAGCGCCTGGTCGCGGTACAGGCGGCGATGGCGGCGGGCGATCCCCGCGCGGAGAGGGTGTACGACTCGCTCGGCGCGTATCTCGGATACTCGATCGGCCACTACGCCGATTTCTACGACCTCCGCCACGTGCTGGTGACCGGGCGCGTCACATCGGGCACGGGCGGCGAGCGGCTCCTCCTCAGGGCCCGCGAGGTGCTGGCGGCCGAGTTCCCGGACGTCGCGGCCCGGACCCGAGTCCGCATGCCGGACGAGAAGGACAAGCGCCTGGGCCAGGCGGTCGCCGCCGCCAGCCTTCCCTCGATAGGCGAAACTGCGGGCTCGCGCCTCGCCCCGGCCGTTTCAAGATAACCAGCCATGAGACTCTCACACCCCCAGGCCGACGTTTTCGTTCCCGAGCCGGGCATGACCCCGGACGAGGCCCTCCGGAGGGTGACGCACCTGTGCGTCGCGGCCCACCAGGACGACATCGAGATCATGGCGGTGTCCGGCATCAGCGACTGCCTCGACAAGACTGGGAAGTCGTTCGGCGGCGTCGTTGTGACGAACGGCGCGGGATCGCCGCGGACCGGCAGCTACGGCTCCTACTCCGACGAGCAGATGCAGGCCGTGCGGCGCGAGGAGCAGCGCGAGGCCGCAAGGCTCGGCCACTACTCGATACAGCTGCAGCTCGCCCACGCGAGCGCGGACGTCAAGCGGCCCGGCCACGAGGGCGTCGCGGCCGACCTTGCCGAGATCTTCTCCATTTGCCGGCCGGAGGTGCTCTTTCTCCACAATCCCGCTGACAAGCACGACACGCACGTCGGCGTGCTCCTGCGCTGCCTGGAGGCGATCCTTAAGCTGCGCGAGGACCTGAGGCCCAGGCGCGTGCTCGGGTGCGAGGTCTGGCGGGACCTCGACTGGGTGCCCGACGCGGAGAAGGTCGCGCTCGATTCGGGCCGCCATCCCAAGCTGGCCCGCAGGCTCGTGGGTGTCTTCGACTCGCAGATTAGCGGCGGCAAGCGCTATGACCTCGCCGCGATCGGCCGGCGCTCGGCGAACGCCACCTTCTACGCGTCGCACGCGACCGACAAGATGGCGGGGATAACCTACGCTGTTGACCTCACCGCGGTGATTCGCGAGGGGGGACCGTCGGTGAAGGACTTCACGGCCTCGCTCGTCGCCGGGCTGGCGGCGGACGTGTCGCAGCGCCTGGACAAGCTGAGCTGACGCCTTCTCGCGGGGAGAGGGCAGTCAACCGCCCAGCTTCAGAGCCCGGTCCCCATGGCGGTACGCCATGGGCGACACGCCGTAGGCCGAGTGAAACGCCCTGCTGAAGCTGTAGATTGACGCGAAGTTGCAGAGTTCGGCAATCTCGGTCACCCTCCGCTGGCTTAGCCGCAGCAGCCCGCAGGCCTTCTCGAGGCGCAGGCGCCTGAGGTGGCGCCCGAGGCTCACGCCGCACGAGGCGCGGAAGCGCGCCCTCAGGTGGCTCGGGCTGATCCCGAGGGAGCTGGCAATCTCCTTGGCGCTTAACGGCTGCTCGTTGTTCTGCGCCAACTGGTTGACCTGCATGATCAGCCCCGGCGCCACGGGCGGCTTCTGGTGGCGCCTCAGGATGGGCTCGGCCTGGCGGATCCTTTGGAGCAGGACAGCCAGGAGGAGGCTCGTGAGGTCGCCCTCGCCGCGGGTCAGGTAGGCCTCGACGAGCTCCGCGCCTGTCTGGCGCACGACCGGGGTAATCACGAAGGGGCGGAACCGAAGCGCCTGTAGCGGAGCCGCGTCGATCATGTCGAACGTCACGAAGAGCCACCGGAGCTCCTCGCGGTCCGGCTGAATGTAGTCGTGAAACTGGAACGGGAGCACGAGCAGCCCCTCGTTCGGATTGAGGCGGATCGCGCGGTCGTCCACCGCGACGGTCACGGCCGTCTCGAGGGCGAGGATGAGGACGAACCTATGGTGGAGCGCCCGGCCCCGCTGCGGCCGGTTCAGGTCGGTGGCCGAGCGGCGGCAGAAGCAGACGATGTTGTCGGGCAGCGCCAGGGGAGCGGCGCGCTTTCCATGCAACGGCCTGAGCGGCGAAGGCAACAGATTTGCGAGCTTGTCGAGCGAGAGGATCCTGGCGGTGCGCGTATCTGACATTTTTGTTAAAAACATCGTCATTTATGCCATTTTTTAACGGCGACGCCAGCGTTATCATGGGCGCGTTAGAAACAAACCGCCAAATCTGTTTACCCCGGCAAAGATCGTTCCTCAGGATTGAAGACCCCTCATTCAGTGCGCGCGCGTTCTACGGACACGGCCCCGGTACGGGCCCGCCCGGCCCGCGGCGCCGCCGGGGGAACCCGTCGCAGCGAATGCGGACCACCTCACTAAATCCTTCTGCCAGAGATCACGCGGCGACCCCAGGGGACCGCACCCCGTCCATATAGGTCGCCCGCCACGTCAGCCCCAAAAAAAGATTTCAGGCCGCCACGCAGGCGGCCCGACACGTACTCGTTTTGTCCAAGAATTCCAAAAACCACGATAAACCATGAGAACACCTGACACACGCGACCCCATGACCGCCAGCGGTCACTCGGGCCTATCGACGGCGCTGCGGAAATACTCCGCGCGCCTGATCCTCGCCCTGGGCATAGCGGGCCCCGCCTTTTCGCAGACGGCGCCGGCGACCGCAACGACCACGACGACCACGACAACGACAGCCGCGGCGGCCGCTCCCGGGGCGCCAGCCCCCACCGAAGAGACCGTCACCATGAACGAGTTTGTGGTGAACGGGTACGCCGCAAGTCTGGCGCAGTCCCTGTCAGTCAAGCGGTCCTCGGACGCAAACGTCGAGGTGATCACCGCGGAGGACGTCGGCAAGTTCCCCGACCAGAACCTCGCCGAGTCGCTGTCCCACCTGCCGGGGGTCGAGGTCGACCGCCTGTTCGGAGAGGGCGAAAGGGTGAGCATCGAGGGAACGGACCCGAACCTGAATCGGCTCCTCCTGAACGGCGAACCCGTCTCGACCGCCGACTGGTACGTCCTGGACAACCAGAGCCGTCAGTTCAACTACCTCCTGGTCAGCCCCGACGTCATCGGCCAGGCGGAGGTCTACAGGACATGGGAGCCCCGCCTCCTTGAGGGAAGCATCGGCGCGACGGTGGACGTCACCACGCGCAATCCCCTGGACTTGGCCCCGCTCGTCTTCACGGGCGTCATCACCGACGGCTACAACGCCCGTTCCAGCAAGAATGAGGGAAGCGAGAGCGCGATGTTCAGCTGGCACAACGACGCAAAGACGATCGGCATCATGGTTGGCGGCGAGGACAACCGCGAGTACCTGCGCCGCGACGGTGTCGAGTCCCTGTCCGAGCAGACCAACAGCAACCTCGGTGTCGGCGGACCCCTTCCCGGCCAGCCCGCGGGGCCCTGGGTGACGGCCGAGGTCGTCAACACGGCCGAGTTCCTGCAGCTGCGCCATCACCAGGGCGGAAACTTTGCCATCGACTTCAAACCCAGTGACCGGCTGACCCTTGAGGTGACGGGCCTGTATGTGAAGCAGACCATGGACAACGTGAACTTCTCTTGGTACATCTACCCTGGAGACAACTGGTCCGGTCTGCCCAACATCACGAACGCCACCGTGAGCAATGGGGTGCTCAGCAGCTACACGATCAACTCCGCCCCCCTGGTCATCGACGCCTTCAACCGCGCGGCCTCGATAACGACCCAGGATTACGACGCCAAGCTCACGTACAAGGGCGACAACTTCGATCTCACGACCAACGCGGGCTTCACCCGCGCGGCCGGTGGCACGCAGCACCAGTTCTTCGCCGAGTATTTCGTGTTCGCGAATGCGAACATAAACGAGTCGGCAACCTCGTCGTCGTTCACCGCGACGGGGGTGCCCGGACCCGACCCGAGCGCAACGAACTTAAACAGCGGCGCCGACTTCAGCGCCTCCGGGGAGCCGAGCTTCGACTACGGCAACATCGCCAGCAACCCCGAGGTCGACGACGAGAAGTGGGTCCAGGTCGACCTCACCGTTCCCATGAAGGGCGCGCTGAAGAGTATCGAGGCGGGCATGCGCTTCAGCGACCACAAGGCCGGCGAAAACGGCGTCGTGGTCAGCGTCCCCGGAGCCGACGAAGTGACCACGCCCCTCACGGCGATCGGCGTCTCTGCCCCGCCCTCGAACTACCTGTCGGGCCTCCCCGACATCACGACCTCGATGTCGCAGCACGTCATGACGAACTCGTACGGCTCGGTCGCCAACTTCATCGGCAGCCTTCCCGAGGGCAACGGCCAGACCCTGCTGCAGTACTTCAATGGCACGCCTGCGCAGGACGGCGCGGTGTTCACCTCGACGCCCACGTTCACGATCGACGAGCGGATCAACGCGGCGTACTTCGAGGGCAACTTCGCGGACGGGCCGCTGAGCGGCAACTTCGGCGCGCGGTTTGTCGAGACCACGACGACCAGCGCCAGCTACAACCTCAGCACGCCGACACCGACCCTGCAGTCGACGCAGAGCTCGTACACAAACGTCCTGCCCGCCGTGAACCTCACCTACAACCTGGCCCAGGACCAGCTGACCCGCTTCGCGGTGTCGGAGGTGATCGCGCGGCCGAACACCTCGGCGGAGGCCAACTACGTCGAGCTCTACGACTCGACGCTCGGCGGCGTCGGCGGCAACGCCGATCTCCGGCCCTACGAGTCGACCAACCTCGACTGGGACTACGAGTATTACTTCGCGAAGAACTCCTACTTCGCAGTGGACCTGTTCTACAAGGACATCTCCAACTACATCCTCAACGCCGCGAACCCCGAGGCATGGAAGGACTACTCGCTCACGGGGGATCCCACCGAGACCTACGAGATCACGCGGCCCACCAACGGCGGAGCCGCGACATCGCAGGGGGCCACGTTCTCATTCCAACAGACGTTCGCGGACGGCCTCGGGATCCAGGCCAACTACACGCTCATGCACACCTCGAGCGCACTCGGACCCCTTCCGTTCTCGTCGAAGAACCAGATCAACATCAGCCCCTTCTTTGAGAATAAATGGGGCCTGATCCGCCTGGTCTACTCATGGCGCGACGACTACGAGTCCAGTTCGTTCAACGGCACGGCCGCCGTGTGGACGGCGCCTTACGGCAGGCTCGACGTAAACGCGCAGATCAACATCACCAAGAACCTGTCGATCCTCCTGAGCGTCCTCAACCTGACGGACGAGACGTACCACCAGTACTTCCTGAACAATGGGGCGGGCTCGATCCTGGCGGACGAGTACAAGACCGGCCCGGACTTCTCCGCCGCGATCCACTGGATCTTCTAGGCCACGGCCGATACAGACAGCCCGATTCGGCCAATAGGCCCTGTTGGAACTGGCCCGGATGCCCAGGCATCCGGGCCTTCCATTTGCCCAGTCGGAAGATGATGGATAGTTCCCGTCCAAGCTGGCAACATCGGCGCATGGTAGGAGAGCCATCCCCGCGCCTCGCGACCCCTGCCCGTGCGAGCGGCTCCCGCGCAGCGAGGCGGCGATGAACGC
>Ga0181523_10001196_pt1 | contig 28030 bp, 26 predicted proteins | sample PEATcosm2014_Bin_43_FD_119752 | JGI IMG/M metagenome (GOLD analysis project Ga0181523, IMG submission 119752) | Peatland microbial communities from MTU Mesocosm Facility, Houghton, MI, USA - PEATcosm2014_Bin05_30_metaG | ecosystem: Environmental > Terrestrial > Soil > Wetlands > Peat | place... | reverse complement strand
GCAGGAACTCGTCCAAAATCAAGCCGGTGTAGCTCCGTGCGAGTGGAATCTCCTGGCCACTGTTGGCATTTGGATTGCGAATGGAGGTAATGGAAGGTGATTGCAGCATACGCTGGGGAGGAGCCCGAAATGGACAGCAACTACATGTTTCTTTGTGGAGTGATGTGGTGCAAGTTCGGACAGCAAGAGGCAGGCAAGGAATTGCTAAGGGCTGCCAATTCTGGAAATCCAGATATGCGTGCACTGGCCTTGGCGATGTTGGCAAAAGGTGCGCATCGCTTGAAGGATCTGGAAAGACGGACGCAAGCGAGTTCTCGCACGCAAATGCTGGGCGCCGAAGCACGGACCTAAAGGCTTGCCAAATTGCTGTTGCTGTCGAAAAGTTCGCGTGTAGCGGAAGGGGTACGGAAAATGAGATATAGGAAACTGGGAAATACTGGCCTCATCGTCAGCAGCGTGGCACTTGGCACGATGCAGTTCGGTGGCAAGATGAACATGGGCAACCTCGGTCAGGAGGACACTACGCGCCTGGTGAAGCTAGCCCTGGACAGGGGGATTAACTTCATCGATACGGCGGACGTTTACAGCCTCGGGGAGAGCGAGACTCTGGTGGGGACCGCCTTGAAGGGCGTGAGGAACGAGATTGTCCTCGCCACGAAAGTTAGGCTCCCGATGAGCGAGAATTTCAACCGGAGCGGTGCGACCCGCGTGAACATCATGCGCGAAGTAGAGGGCAGCCTCCGTCGGCTGCAGACCGATTACATCGACTTATACCAGGTGCATGGATGGGACAGCAACACGCCGCTGGAGGAGACGCTGCGGACGCTCGACGATCTTGTGCGCCAGGGAAAGGTCCGCTATATCGGGTTGTCCAACCTCATGTCATGGCAGGCAGCCACTGCGGTAATGCTGCAGGAGAACCTGGGGTTAGAGAAATACGTAACGGCGCAGATGTACTACAGTCTCGTCGGTCGAAGTCTCGAGTACGAGTTCCAGTCGTTCGCTGAATATCACAACATCGGCATCCTGGTCTGGAGCCCGCTTGCCGGCGGTTTTCTTTCAGGCAAGTACAGCCGCACTAACCCTGCGCCTGCCGGCACACGCTTCGCCGAAGCGGGCAATTTCGTGCCCTTCGATAAGGAGATGGGATACCGCGTCGTGGACACGCTGAAGGAAGTGGCCGCGCGGCATAGCGCTAGCCCGGCCCGTGTGGCGCTCTCGTGGGTGCTGGGGCGGCCGGCGGTTAGCAGCGTGATCATCGCTGCCCGCAAGCCCGAGCAGCTGGAGGATAATATTGGCGCCGTAGACCTTCAGCTCTCGGAGGACGACACCCGACTCCTGGACGCGGCGTCTGATCCGGGCGTTCCGTATCCGAAGTGGATGGTCCTTCAACTCGACGCAGCTGAAGACCCTCGTTCGAAGATCCTGCATCCCGAACATTACGCGGATGGCGGTCCCTGGAAAGACCTCCGCCGGACCGGGTGGTCCGGCTGAGAGCCATCAAACGGTGTCAGCGGACGTCGTTTGATGCGCCGATGTCGGGCGTCGCTGAATGAGTGAAAATACCCCGCCAAGGACACCGACCAACAACGCAGCGACGCCCCAGAATGTGCCACTGAAGTGATTTCCAAGCAGCGCATCGAGTGAAAGAGAGCCTGGGCCGGTGAACGCGATACTCAACGCCGCGACACCAAGTACGATAGTGTACTCGTACCCACCGTTCTGAGAGAAGAAGCCCTGTTTGATGTGTACGGCCATAGCCACGAGCATCACGCTGCAGATGATTGCGGCCCCAATCGGCGTGAGTAAACCGAGCGCTAGGAGGAGGCCGCCCCCGGTCTCTGCGAGGCCTGCCATCAGCGCCTGGCGCCGCCCGGGCAGGAACCCGAGCGTTTCGAAGAGCTGACCGGTGGCCTCTAGACCCGGTCCACCGAACCAGCCAAATAATTTCTGTGCGCCATGTGCGGCGAGTGTCAGTCCTGCAGTCAGTCGTAGAAGTAGCAGCCCGATCTCCATAAGTAACCCATCCTTGTCGACATGAAATGCTCAAAAATCGTGTGTCGTCTAGTTAGACGACACACGTCATGCAAAAGAGCCTGGCCTCTGCGCTGCTGGGCCCACTACATTCTCGCTACTTTGGAGACCCGGCCGGAAAATACCCAGCTTCTGCATCTTGTGGATCAACGTTGTGCGTTTCAAGCCGAGTTTAGCGGCTGCGCCTTTCGGCCCGCCGATTATCCAGCCGACTGTTTCCAGCGTCTTCAGAATCAGACTCCGTTCGGAGTCGCGCAGTGTGGTTGCACCTAGCGCGCTCGCACCTGGAGAGATGGCGGTGCGCTGCTCAGTTTCTGCGGCGGGCAAAGGATTGGGAAGCACACCATCGTTTGAGAGGATGACGGCGCGTTCGATCAGGTTCTGCAGTTCGCGGATATTTCCCGGCCACTGATAGGAGCTGAGCGCAGACATCGTTTGCGGAGGAATGTGTTCGATTTCCCTCCCCATCCGGCGGCCTAGAATCTCCACAAAATGCGCCACCAGGGCCGGAATATCTTCACGGCGCTCCCGCAATGGTGGCAGCAGGACGGGGAAGACATTCAGACGATAGTAGAGGTCGCTACGAAATTCACCCCGATTCACCATGTCGGTCAGATCACGGTGAGTGGCAGCAACTAGCCGCACGTCAACTTTGTGAGTCCGACCGCTGCCCAGGCGCTCGAATTCCTGTTCTTGCAAGACACGCAACAGTTTGGGTTGCAGTGCCGCTGGAATGTCGCCCACCTCGTCGAGGAAAAGCGTACCTTTATCGGCCAGCTCGAAACGGCCAATCTTTTGCGCGATGGCTCCGGTGAACGCGCCCTTCTCGTGGCCAAAAAGCTCACTTTCCAACAGATCCAGTGGAATGGCGGCGCAGTTCAACCTCACGAACGAACGTCCGCACCGCGAACTAATGTTGTGAATCGCTTGTGCGATGAGTTCCTTGCCGGTGCCGGTCTCTCCCTGGATCAACACGGTGGAACCCGTCGTCGCGACGCGTTCGACTTGTTCGAGCACCGCTTCCAGCACAGGACTATTGCCTATGATCTGCTGGAATCTGCGCTCGTACGAGTATTGATCACTGGTTGGTAATATCTCGGTAGCTGCCACAGAGAACCCCCTCGTGCCCCACGCACGTTTTTTCTTGGGCTCAACGCTCCAGAGCTGCTCGGACACTTTCGAGCAGGGCTTCATCGTCGAATGGTTTTGCCATGAACTCCACTGCGCCTGCTCTTAACGCCTGCATCCGCATTTTCTCGTCCCCATGTGCCGTGATGAAGATGGTCGGAATCCTATACTGGTCTTCGTTGAGCTTGGCCTGCAATTCCAGACCAGACATTCCCGGCATACGGATGTCCGCGACCAGACATCCAACCTCGTTCTGTTGGCCGGACTTAAGGAATTCCTCCGCTGAGGCGAACACTTGCGCCGGCAGGCCGGCTGATTTCATCAGGCCCTTCAGTGCGCTGCGCATCAAGTCATCGTCATCAACAATTGCTACCATTTTCCCCTTCTTTCGGACGACCATGATGCAACCTTAGCAGCGCCATCGAAGATGGCGCAATCATGCTTAGGTGGCGGGGCAATCATACTTTGGTATAGGGTCGGATTGGTCCGTGAGAAATTGGCAATTTCACAGTCGCAGCTCGATTTAAATACAATATCTCCCGGTGCCGTCGCACACTGGGCAGCGGACAGATAATCCATGACGAGCTGGAAGATTCCGCCTCCCATCCTTCGACAAGTAGTTTGGCGCTACGGGCTCGCGGTCGGTTCCGTTGGGGTCGCGCTGGGGGTGGCGCTCCTCTTTGGGAGGGGCTTCGATATCCGCGGCGCGCTCTTCCTTACTGCCGTTGCTGTCACGGCATGGTTTGGCGGGATGGCTCCGGGCCTCGCTGCCTTACTCCTTTCGCTTCTGAGCCTCGGTTATTTTTTCCAGCCGCTGGTCCCTTACGTCGAGATCGGAGGGATTCGTGTGCCCTATCGTGTCCTTTCTCTGACGTTCTTTGCATCGCTGGCGCTGATCGTGTGCTGGCTCTCTGCCTCGCGACGGAGGGCGGAGGAGGCGCTGCGGGAGAGCGAACAACGCTGGCGAAGCCTTACCGAAGCTCTGCCGCAGTTGGTGTGGGGCGCCCGCCCGGATGGCGAGTGCGACTACTTCAGCGCCCAATGGTCACACTATACCGGAGTCAAGGAGATCGACTTACTCGGCTGGCGCTGGATGGACGCACTGCATCCGGATGATCGCGAGCCTACCCGGCAATTCTGGACGGAATCGGTCGCGGGACGACACCCTTATGACGTGGAATACCGTATTCGCCGGAGCGACGGAACGTACGGTTGGTTCAAAACGCGCGGAACGCCCATTCGGGATGCCGACGGCAGCATCGTGAAATGGTTCGGAACGTGCACTGACATCACCGATCGGAAGCAGGCGGAGCAGGCTCTTAAGGACCAGGAACTGGAACTGCGCCAGGCCCGCGACCTACTCGAGAGTAAGGTGATGGAACGCACAGAGCAACTTGGTCGCAGCGAAGCTTATTTAGCGGAAGCACAGAAGCTAAGCAAGACGGGCAGTTTTGGCTGGAACGTTTCCAGCGGTGCGATTTACTGGTCCGAGGAAACGTTTCGTATTTTTGAATATGGCCGCGAGACTAAACCTGGGATCGAGCTGGTACTGCAACGGGCCCATCCTGAGGACCGCGTTCGCGTTCAACAGGCAATCCATCGCGCCCTGCAAGACGCTGAGGATTTTGATCTAGAACATCGGTTGCTGATGCCTGATGGTGCGGTCAAGCATGTCCATAGTGTCGGTCATCTTCTTCGAACGGATCAACCGGGCAAAACCGAATTGGTCGGAGCGATCACCGACATTACGGAGGGCAAACGCGCCGAAGTAGCCCTGCGGCAGACCGAGGCATATTTAGAGGAAGCGCAAAGGCTGACTCATACAGGCAGTTGGGCCTGGAACGTAGCGCGCAGAGAGAACGTCCACTGGTCGCAGGAACAGTATCGATTGTTTGGGCTCGATCCAGAAAGCAACTCTCCATCCTTCGAAAAAGCGTTTCAACGTATTCATCCCGACGACCAGGCTACATTCAATGACGTGGTTGAACGAGCGATTCGCGAGAGATCAGATTTCGAAGTTGACTTCCGCATTGTTCTCCCGGACGGCTCGACCAAGTACAGCCGCTCGGTCGGTCACCCTGTTTTCAGCGCTTCCGGCGAACTGGTCGAATTCGTGGGTACGGGCATAGACATGACCGAACGAAGGCAGGCGGAGAAAGAGCGCGAAAGATTACGCCAGGTACAAGCCGATCTAGCGCACATAAGCCGGGCGACGACGATGGGGGAATTGACTGCATCGCTGGCACATGAGATCAATCAGCCGATTGCGGCCGCGGCGACCGATGCCAGAACTTGCTTGCGGTGGCTGGCGCGCGAGCAGCCGGATATAGGAGAGGCTCGTGAATCCGCGGCGCGGATGGTTAATGCGGTAACGCGGGCCGCTGATATCATCGGCCGGCTTCGTCAGTTATTCAAGAAAGGCGCGCCCCAAACCAGTTCTGTGGATGTGAGCGAGGTCATCCAGGAGATGGTTGTCTTGTTGCGCAGTGAAGCATCCAGACATTCCGTTTCGATTCTTACCGAATTGTCTGCTGGCTTACCGCCGGTCGTGGCTGATCGAGTGCAACTGCAGCAAGTTCTGATGAATCTCATGCTCAACGGCATCGAAGCGATGCAGGACACCAAGACCGAGGGCCAACTAACGATCAAATCCCTGATGGCCGAAGGCGGTCAGCTGCTGATTTCGGTCAGCGACACAGGCGTGGGACTTCCCCCGGAGCAGGCTGACCAGATCTTTAATGCGTTCTTCAGCACCAAGGCTCAAGGCACCGGCATGGGGCTCTCAATCAGTCGATCAATCGTCGAGTCCCACGGCGGCCGCATGTGGGCCACACCTAACTCTGGACGCGGCGCCACTCTTAACTTCACGCTTCCTACTGCAGCGGCGCAGCAATGACCCCGACCGGGAGTCCCATGACCTTAGGTTCACTCGCGACTGCCCGTCGGTTCAAGTTTCGCCGCCATTCTGACCAATTCCGCCAGTGATTCAGCCCGCATCTTGCGCATCACGTGCCCGCGATGGATCTTCACGGTGATTTCGCTGGTCCCGAGTTCAGACGCTATTTGCTTATTGAGCATGCCCGAAACTACCAGAGCCATGACTTCGCGCTCGCGTGGGGTGAGCAATTCGTAGTGCTCTCGCAACTCGCCAAGTTCGCTCTGCAGTTGACGCGCGATCCGGTCACGATCCAAAGCCTGATGAATCGCATCCAGCAAGTCCTGGTCTCGGAAGGGCTTCGTCAGAAATTCCACCGCTCCGGATTTCATCGCTTTCACCGTCATGGGAATGTCTCCATGACCGGTGATAAAGATGATGGGAATCCGGATGCCGGCGTCGGTCAATTCGCGCTGGAAATCCAGACCGCTGATTCCAGGTAGCCTCACGTCCAGAATCAGGCAGCTTGGCCCGTCCGTCCGCTTGCTGCGGAGGAACTCTTGTGCCGTGCCGAAGGTCTCGGAGCGCAATCCAACCGACTTCAGCATGCCTTGGATCGCCGCACGCACCAAATCATCGTCATCCACAACGAACACCGTGGGGGCGGCTGGAGGTGTCATCCCCGTGCCTCTAGGTTGGTCAGCCATGCGAGGGCCAATGCCATCGTCAATAAATGAACGAGTTCTCGCCACTTATGCGGGATCACAGCCGGGCCTCGTTCTTGGCAAGCATCTTCTTAGCCAAATCCTGAATGGGAAAACATGATAACGCAGTGTCCTCAATCCCCAAAAACGGGGCCAGGCGTAGTTCCAGTTTTGGGATCGCAGGTCTTCGGGAGAGCAATTCGGACTTTGTAGCAGCGAGGCGCCAGCTATCGCAGGCGAGTCGAGACCCAAGCATTCAGGCCGCTCTGAGCCCCGTCCAAATGCCGACAGCACTATCAGCCTGTTGACACTCGAAACGGCTAGGTTTCTTCACATCGCTAACGGAACAACCTTGGAATGCAGGGGCTTAGCGGCATCGCGACGTTTGGAGAGCTGCATGCAATCACTCGAAATGACGTAGTTGCCGAAATCTGACCGTCTTGAGGATTCCCCCGGAACACCTCGGTCGGTGGAAGAAAAGGCGCTACGTCAAGGATCTGAATTCGAAAGGACGTCAGTCTAATGGCGAATCAAGAGACGAAAAAATGCGCGCACATCCCATGTCTTTGCACTGTAGCAAATGGGGATGAATACTGCGGTGAGGCGTGTCGCGACGCGGGAAGCGAAGACGTGGAAATCGCATGTCAATGCGACCATCCGGCGTGTCCACTCACAGTTCGGGAAGTTTTGTCAGGCAAAGCCATTGACTTGGCCAATTAATAGAGGACAGATCGAGCAGGCGTCATACCGACGTGCGGCCCCGCCGCAGGAGGATTGATTGTGAAGTTCCTAAAACAGAGCTTATCGCTTTTGCTTTCATGTTGCCTTGTCTTAGCCAGTGCGCCGGGAGGTTTCGCCGCTCAGGCGGACCAATCCGCCCCACAACCGCCAGTTCAGGCGGCGCCACAAACGCCAGAACAACTGCAGCAACTGGTAGCGCCGATCGCACTGTATCCGGATGCGTTGGTGGCACAGATCCTCGCCGCTGCCACGTATCCCGACCAAATTGTGGAAGCCGACCGCTGGCTGCAGCAGCATACCGATCTCAAGGGCGAACAACTCGGCAATGCAGTTGATCAGCAACCCTGGGATCCCAGCGTGAAGGCGCTCGTGGAGTTTCCTTCTGTCCTCGCCAACATGGACAAGAATCTCTCTTGGACCTCGTCGCTTGGCGATGCTTACGTCAACCAGGAGCAAGATGTGATGAACTCCGTTCAGGTGATGCGCGACCGTGCGCAGAAAGCCGGGAACCTAAAGAGCACATCGCAGGAAAAGGTAAGCAGCCAGGGGCAAACAATTGTGATTGAGCCCGCGGATCCTGAAGTTGTTTATGTGCCTGAGTATGATCCTTGGCTCATCTATGGAGAGCCTATCGGAATCTGGCCGGGCTGGTACTGGTATCCGGGACTGTACCTCACGGGGCCAGGGTTCGCATGGGGCCTCGGCTTCGGAATTGGCTTCTTTGGCGGTTTCGGCTGGGGATGGGGACACTGGGGATACGATTGGCGTCACCACGGGATCATGTTCAACCACGGTGCCTACCTCTCCCACAGCAGGGTTTTCGTCAATCGCAACAATTTCAATCGCGCCGGAGGGTTCCATGGCGGTGGCGTTGCCGGCGGCGGCCGAGGCTTCGCGCCATCGGGGCATGGCTTCTCAATGTCACACGCCCAGGCCGGCACTCATTCCGGAGCATTTAGCGGTTTCAATCATGGAGGAGTGGCAAGAGGCTTCTCCTCCCGTGGGCAGTCGAGCTTTGGCGGAGGCTTCCACGGGGGTGGAGGTTTCCACGGTGGTGGAGGCGGTCGCCGCTGATTCGATTCAATTGGTAGAAACAAGATTGATGATATGGAGAAAGAAGTCATGCGCACAAATGATATGAAGTTCGAAACAAGTGAAAAAATTGTCCTGGGCTTTGCCTGGGGGTTCGTATCCAGCGTCCTTCTTCTGCTGCTGGTTGGCTTGCTGCTGCTGGTGATGGGCTTCGCGGGGGCGAGCTTTGCTCAGGAATCACCACAACCAAGAACGTTCTCGTCTCCAGGCGAAGCTAGTGACGCTCTCTTTCAGGCTGCCCAAAAAGAAGATGAGCCCGCCCTGGAAGCCATCCTCGGAGCAGGAAAGGAGGTCACTTCGTCGCGCGACGACGTCGATGACAAACTGGAGCGCGAGCAGTTCGGTCAAAAGTACCAGGAGATGCATCGTCTGGTCCGAGAGCCCGATGGAAGCACGGTGCTGTATATCGGCGCAGAAAACTGGCCTTTTCCGATCCCTCTGACCTCAAAGAATGGCGCCTGGTACTTCGATTCCCAGACCGGGACGCAGGAGATTCTGTTCCGAAGAATTGGAGAGAATGAAGCGGTAGCGGTTCAAGTCTGCGAGGAGTTTGCGCTCGCAAAGAAGGACCAGGGCACAAAGCCAGTTAGCTACGACCCGATTACGCAATTTGCCCAAAACCTCGCATCCGCCGACACAACCAATGCCAACAGCAACAGCTCCTCCCCGTTCCACGGATACTACTTTCAAATCGTGAATCGAAATTCCGCAGCCGCAACGAATAACTCCGTGTCCGGCGGAAACCATAAGATGGGCGCTGTGACTTTGGTGGCTTATCCCGCGGAGTACCGGTCGTCCGGGGTCAAGACTTTCATCGTCACCCGGCATGACATTGTTTACGAAAAAGACCTCGGGCCAAATACGACGACGGTCGCGCCAAGTGTAAAGGCAAAAGCGCGCAATGTCGGTTGGCGCGCAGCGGAGCAGGTGCCTTGATGGCCCCTGAGCCACGAAATTGAGGCCGAGCAGAAGTTCCGCCATCTAGCGAGAAAGCAATTTGGAGAGCGAACCGTGAAAGAGACCACGAAGAAAACAACAAGTCTGTCCACCGCTGGCGCCGGAACGATCACACTCGGCGGTGAACTCACCGTCAATCGCCTCGGGTTCGGGGCAATGCGCCTCACTGGCGACGGAATCTGGGGTCCACCTAAGGATCCCGCGACCGCAATTGCTGTTCTTCGCCGAGCTGTTGAGCTTGGCGTCAATTTTATCGACACTGCTGATTCGTATGGACCCAATGTCAGCGAAGAGTTGATCGCTGAAGCGCTGGCGCCTTATCCCAGTGACCTTGTCATCGCGACCAAAGGTGGATGGAATCGCCCTGGGCCGAACCAGTGGACCCACGATGCCAGTCCGGCGCACCTGCGCGAGGCGCTGGAAGGCAGCCTGAAGAGACTTCGCCTCGACCGGATCGACGTCTACCAGTTGCACGCTCCCGATCCGGTGGTGCCTCTCGATGCGTCAATTGAGACTCTGGCGAATATGCAATCGGAAGGAAAGATCCGATTGGTCGCATTGTCGAATGTCACGGTAGAGCACATCGAGCGGGCACGGAAGATCGTACCGATCGTGTCGGTCCAGAACCGGTACAGTTTCGCCGATCGCGAATGGGACAATGTTGTGGATTATTGCGAGAGCAGTGGGATCGCGTTCATCCCGTGGTTTCCGCTGGGAGCAGGGCGCGTGGCGGGCAGGCTGCTTGAACGGATTGCGAAGGCTCGCCAGGTAAAACCCATCCAGATCGCCTTGGCGTGGTTGCTGAAGCGGTCTCCGAATATGCTGCCCATCCCCGGGACTTCCTCAATTGCGCATCTTGAGGAGAATGTTCAGGTCGCATCCTTGGAATTGTCAGAGAACGAATACCTCGAACTCAGTGGAATTACGGAGTTGGCTTCCTGAGCCAAGTCCGCTTCGCGTGTGGTGCTGCAAGATGGAATTGCTGGCAACAAATCAAATGAAGCGTGCGCGCATTTTACTTTTCATCGGGGCGCAGATATTTCTCCCAGCTCTGGGTCGCGCTCAGACTGTTCCGTTACCTGAGCCTGCGCAGGTGCGAGCGAGCCGGCACGTCGTATCCCTGACGCTGCATGCAGTGAACGAAAATGGCCGGGATGCTTTCGCTTTCGACGGTGCCAGCGTCGCGCCCGTGATCCGTGCTTCCCCTGGGGACGTCCTCAAAATCACCTACATCAATGATCTTCCTTCCGAGTCAAGCGAGACTTGTGCGGTGAATCCGTGCATGAACATGACGAACTTGCATTTTCATGGGCTCGCTGTTTCGCCGGACGCCCCGCAGGATGACGTGCTCGGAATGATGGCCATGCCCGGCCAGGTCTTGCATTACTCGGTGAAGATTCCACGCGATCATCCCCCGGGTCTTTTTTGGTACCACACTCATCCTCATGGCGAGAGTCATCGGCAGGTATTGGATGGAATGTCGGGAGCCATGGTCATCGAGGGGATGGAACGTTATGTTCCCGAACTCGGACGCCTTCGTGAGCGCGTGCTCGTTGTGCGAGGCCGGTCCATTGAGCATGATCCGAACGCGGCCGAACTCAGGCAAGAGGTTGAAGTCCCAGCCAAGGGATGTGGCGGAGAAGCGGAGGCGGTCGAAGAAGTGTTTACCGTGAATGGTGTACTTCGACCGCGAATCGAGATCGCGCCGAAAGAGCGGCAGTTCTGGCGGATCGTGAACGCCTCTCCGGACCGCTATTTGGATCTGCAGTTGGATGGACAGACTTTTGAGATCGTGGCGCTTGACGGGATGCCACTCGCGTACCACGATCCCAAGGCCCCGACGCGCACCACCGATCACTTACTGCTGGCGCCTGCCGGACGACTCGAAGCGATCGTCACCGGACCACCGTCTGGATCACATCGTGCTCTGCGAACGCTTTGTGTGGATACCGGTCCGGACGGAGATCCCAATCCGGGGATGGTGCTGGCAGATCTGGTGCAGTCCAGCTCGGATCGTTTCGGCTCAAATGTGCCACCTAAGCAAATCCACGCTACCGACGACCGTCCGCCCCTCTACCAGGAACTCGACGTTGAGCGATTGAAGAAGACCGCACCAGACTTTACTGTCACCTTCACAGAAGACAAGAACGGCTTCTACATCAATGGCCGCAAGTTCGCGCCGGATGCAAGTCCGATGACGAGCGCTCGCGTAGGTACGTATCAGCATTGGCGTATTGTCAATGAAACGGCTGAACTACATCCCTTCCACATCCACCAGGTCCACTTCCTGGCCTACGCGGAAAACGGTGTTCCGCTCTCGCATCCTGCGTGGCTTGATACCGTGAATGTTCCCTATCGCGGATCCGTTGATGTCATTCTGGATTTCACCGATCCTGTCATCAAAGGCATGTCGGTATTCCATTGTCATCTGCTGAATCACGAGGACAAGGGTATGATGGCCAAGATCCTGTTCAAGTAGCCGCTTTCCACCACATCGCCTGCCCACGTTAGAGGAACGGGGAGTAAAGGCGTTATTTAGGCGTAAGCCAGCACGGTCGCACCCGTGAAGATCAGCAGCCCCCCGACCCAATGGTGCCAAGTCAGTGGCTCATGGAGAAAAATCGCTGCCAACGCTATGGCAATGACCACGCTCAGTTTGTCCACGGGAGCGACCCGGGAAGCCTCACCGAGCTGCAGTGCTCGAAAATAGCATAGCCAAGATAAGCCCGTAGCAAGGCCAGAGAGGATCAGAAAAATCCAGGTTCGCCTTCCAATCGTCGAGACTGGCTGGCTCTTCGTGAAAAGGGCGACCGACCAAGCGAAAATTAGAATCACGACAGTGCGGATGGCAGTTGCCAAGTTGGAATTAACGTTTTCCACTCCGACCTTCGCTAGGACTGCAGTAACGCCCGCAAAAAATGCCGAGAGCACGGCCCAGATGAACCAGTTCATATCCTTCCCATCCCTCAGGACTCTAATCTTGCACGCGTGTGTGACGTTCCGCCATCCGAGCAACGTGAGCTTTGGAGCGTTTAGCGAACGAAGGGTGGACGGTCAGTCTCTTTGGCACTAACGTGATGCGGCTATCGACTCGCAGCGCCTTTAATCAGGCTGCTGAATACGATTTTAGTAAAGACATCCGGGGTTAGGTAGCCACTTCCCCATTTGGCGTCGAAGTCTTTGGTCGGCGCGGCGGCCACTACTTCATCCATCGTCTTTCCTGCCGCGATCAACTGTTGGATGCCCTGCCGAACCTGCACTAGCATGCCGCGATAGGCTTGTAGATCTGCTCGCGTGGCTACTGGTCCATGGCCGGGGACGACCTTTGTCCCCTCGTCAGTCTGATTCAGAATTTGATCAAGAGAATAAATCATGCCATCGATTGAGCCTCCCGACGCCAGATCGATGATGGGATAGAAAGCATTCGAGAAAATGTCTCCTACCACTACGACGTTCGCCGGCGCGATATAAATGATCGTGTCTCCATCTGTATGCGCAGGTCCGTAGTTGGCCAATGTCAGCCGCTGAGAACCTTCATGCAATGCCATCGTGGTTGAATACGTTACTGTTGGGAGCGCCTGCTCCGGATAATGGCCATCGCGCAAGCCAACGAAGGGAACGTCCTGCACCGACAAGAGCTGTTTTCTTACGTTTTCCTGCGCGATGATCTTTACTCCTGAGGAGCCAAAGAATACGTTTCCCCCGGTGTGGTCAAAGTGCCAATGTGTATTGATGAGCCGTGTGACGGGACGCATCGTCATTTTGAACACCACGTCGTTCAGCTCAACAGTGCGCGAAGCCACTCCGCTGTCGACCAACAACGTGCTGCCATCGTCGACGATCGCCGTAACGTTGCCTCCGTCGCCGGAAAAGACATATAGATCCCGATCTAACGAGGTAGTCTTCAGGGGACTATCCTCAAACTGTTCCGTAGCGCGCTGGATGACAGTCTTGCCTGTTCCCGCCTGTCCTGCCGCTCGTGAAGCTGCTCCCGTTATCACTACGGCGACAAAAAGCACCTGTACAAAAACAAATAGAGGCCGCGTATTCTGGAGAATATTCATTTGTTATTCCTTTACCAAAAAGTCGGGCCCGCCGCCCGGATGTTTATCCGAGCAGAGCTAGGCAACTGAAAGAACTCAGACGGAACTGCCCAGAGCCATCCTGATTACTGCCGAGAAAGCATTCCTGGAGATGAAGATGGCGACGACGGCAGTAGCAACGTGGCTGTAGGATGTGACGAGAAACCTCCCCACTCTCCGCAAGCTTGAACCAGTCTTTCCTCGGCGCTCTGCCCGATTCAGGCTCTGCCGATATCTTTCAGTTCCCGCACTTGCGATTCCTTCCGGCATTTGCTGGCGATAAATGGCAGTCGGCATGGAGGCTCTGCCACCTGCCACCGCCTCCTCGCGCGAGGAGAAGCCGACCGCGATTATGGAGGTTGCGGCGATGAGATCGCGCAGTGATTTCTCGTTCGGGTAAGCAATCACAAGGCATTCAGGACCGGTTTCGGTACAGAGCCCTGCGATTACTGCGTACTGCATGCCCGAAGAATCAACCATCTGCTTCACGACGCATCCTCCTTCACTCGTCTCCGTGGTTCGTACGCCTTGAGCAGTAGCAAGCGGCATACCAAACTGATTTCTCTAGGCAAATCAGTGATGGATCGGGCTGCAGCGAAATTGCGTCAGCCGGAAGAGCTTCCTGAGGTGCAGATCCATGCGAAATGACGCTCGCCCTTGGACATCGTGTCCACTAAAGGACATCGTTTCAAAATTCAAACAGCTGGAAGGGAATTTGCGCCGACAAGCCGGCGCAAACAGAAGTGAGGGAAGATCAAACTCAATGTTCCGGGGAAGTTGTCACACCGGGTTGGATTCGCCACACAGACGCTGGTAGTATTCCCGTCCTTGCTGAAATCCGCGCGTAAAGGGCTCTTCTACTGCCACCGTAGGATATTGCTGCTGCAGTTCTTCCAGGTCGCTCGTCATCTCGGACGCGATCTGATCAAACTCTTTGCAGCGATTTCTGGCGTGCAGAGCAGCTTCGAAGCCCAATAGATAGAACTTCTCGCCCTCTCCGAACTGCTGGCCAGACCTAAGATAGTTGTCCAAAGCTGTATTAAGGTTTGTCGTGTCTTTGTTCACGGTGTTCTCCTCTTTAACTCAGTCGTCCCTTGAAGGGCGCCGACGGATGTTGTGTTGGCGCAACTACCATCGCTCACGCGACGGTCTCTGCGACGAACGCTTCGATCTCGGTTACTTCTTCATCCGTGAGGCGAAGCTCGCCAGCCCGCATGACTCCCTCTGCCTGACGCGCGTTGCGGGCGCCGACGATCGCCCCTGTCACCGCGGGATGGTGCAGTGTCCAAGCGATTGCGACTTCTCCGGTTGACCGGTTGTGGCGGCTAGCAATCTCTTGCAAGCGGTCCACCAGTGCCAGGTTCCGAGAGAGTTCCGGCTCGGTAAAGTCGGGATGACTCCTGCGCCAGTCATCCCTGGGTAGTCTGGCGGCGCGCTCGCGAGTCATAGCACCGGTCAAGAGACCGGAAGCCATCGGGGAATAAACGATGACCCCAATATTTTCACTCAGGCAGTAGGGCAGGATCTCGTCTTCGATCTCGCGATGCACCAGCGAATACCGCGGCTGCAGAGAAGTTACGGGCGCTATGGTCTGGGCACGACGGAGTTGCTGGACATTGAAGTTAGAAACCCCAATCCAGCGGACCTTGCCTTCGCGCTTCAGGTCAGCGAGCGTAGACCATCCTTCTTCCAGTTCGGGTGAATCAGGGTCGGGAGGCCAGTGGATTTGGTAAAGATCGATTACGTCGACGGAAAGGCGGCGCAGGCTGTCCTCGACTTCGCCGCGGATCGAGTCGGCGGTCAGTACTTTCTGTACCTCACCGTTGGCATCTCCGCGCAGGCCACATTTGGTAAAGACGTAAGGTCTGGAGCCGTGCCAGTTCTTCAGAGCACGACCTACCACTTGCTCAGAGTGTCCCAGACCGTAGACGGCGGCCGTGTCGATCCAGTTGACGCCCAGTTCGAGCGCACGGTGAATGGCGGCGATAGATTCGTTGTCATCCTGCGAACCCCAGGCGAACTGCCAGCCCGAGCCGCCGATGGCCCAGGCCCCGTAGCCCACTGGAGTAATGTGCAAGTCAGAATTGCCCAGCTTGCGTGTTTGCATTAAGTCTCCTTTCAACATTCCGGGCGACCATTCGCCAGTAAGATCACTTCAGCTTGCCGCACCTCCCAAAAAGACTCAGCTTTTTGCCGAAGCCGGAGGGAAAGCCTTGAACATCTTCGCCACACCCTTGTCCAGATTCTTTTCATTCTGCGTGGCCTTGTCCGACACCGTGTCTTGCGCACTTCCACGCCAGATCAGTTGCTTGGTTTTGGCGTCGTACAAGTCGACAACCAGAGTTCCCACTTTGTAATCCTGTTCGGTGGTGGTAGCGTCGCCAAACCCGCCGCCTCCGAATCTTCGCCATCCCCATCCCCCACCAACGCCGTCATAGAACGTCTGAAGTGTTCTCTGTGTCTGCGAGGTCTTGATCGCTACGAGGGCCACATCGCCGCCGCTGTCCACCTGGGTCCAGCCCTTGGCTGCCAATTGGGCATCCACGGCACTCTTGATTCGAGCGTCCCAGAGGGAATTCGCGGGCTTGATTTCCTGCCACGAATAGGTCTTGTACTGAGAGAAGTTGGCTTGGTGATCAAAATCGGTTTGGACCTTCTGGGCAAACGCAGATCCCATCAGGATCAGGAAAAACAGCGTGCAAATTGTTGTTCGATGAGCGAATTTCATGTGTATCTCCTCCATGTCTCTAAGAATGCAAGTGGCCTTCCAAACATTGCAGACGAAAGAACCCTTTTGATTTGTTCTGGCCCCAAGGCTTTACGCGCGTTGCCGCTTAGACTTTGGGGCCACGTAGCGCTGACACCGTCGACCTGCCGACGGCGCGTCCACCCACGGACGTGGCGATGATGGTTTGCCTCCACTCTGCGAGTGTCGAGAGAGCGAACCCGCGTGTCTTACGCAGAGGCGACGTTTGGAGACCTGGATGCTCATCAGTAAGAGGATGCGTGTTTGCGAGCTAGAAGAAATTACGTTCCCGATTGGGCCTGGCATGAGGGTGAATCAAGAGAAGTGCATTCGAGCAGGGAGCGTAACTCGCGTCTTGCTGGTAACCATTTCGATTGCGATGACGCTGCGCCTCGGCCACGCGCAGGCGACTGTCGCCTCACGAGAAGCGATGTCGCCTTCTTCGACTATCGCCCACGTTGGGTCCGCTGAAACCCGGTCAACATCGATCGACCAGCCGTCGGATCAAGTGGCGACCAGTCCGTGTCGCCTCCAGGTGCAAGACACGTTGGTCCAACCTCCAACGAACGCCGCAGAAGCCAAGGCAACGATCGGAACCATGGACTACGCTCCCTTGTCCGCACGTTGTAAATTCAGCCTGTTTCTGAAGCAAACCCATTCGCCCTCCACATTCGTGTCGGCGGCTTTTCAGGCGACTTTGGACCAGGCCCAGGATCAGTGGCCAGAGTATGGGGGAGGAGTGCAAGGTTGGGGGAAGCGACTTGGAGCGACTCTGGCGGACACGGAATCGCGGAGGTTCATCCAGACAGTTGTTTTATCGACCATCTTGCATCAGGATCCTCGATATTTTCCCTCACGCAAGAGAAGCCTTATTTCCCGTTCGTGGTATGCCGCAACCAGAGTTGTGATAACCAGGAGCGACAGCGGGAATAACACATTCAACACATCCGAATTTCTGGGTACTCTGCTTACCAGTTCGCTACAAAACAGCTACTACCCGAGACAGGACCGCAATGTTGGTGAAACCATGAATCGCTTTACCGGTGCACTGACCTCGGATGCGATTGGAGATCTTCAACACGAATTTATGCCGGATATCAAGCGTCTCTTCCGGAAGCATGCACCGACGAAAATCCTGAAGATCGAGGAAAAGCTTCCCATCCCTGCCGAAGATAAGCCATAGCCAGAGATTGCGCCGTTGAACACTCTCAGTTTCCAGCAAAACGACATTTCACTACTAGAGCAGTGGCGTCGTCCTTAAAGCCAACTCCCTGACAGAAGTCTTCGGCGCTTTGAAAAATGTTGCCCATCAGCTCCTCGGCTGGCAGTGAAGAATCGCGCCGAATCACGGCCGACAGCCGTTCCACCCCAAATTCTTCTCCCTGCGAATTCTCTGCCTCAGTGATGCCGTCAGTGTACAGCACCAGAATATCGCCGGCGGCGAGCTCGGCTCGGTTGATTTCACAGCTTATACTGTCAAACATTCCGACGGGGAAGCAGGACGAGTTCATGGGGACGACATCACGGGTTTTTGCCTGAAAGAAAAGAGCGGGATTGTGGCCGCAATTGACATACCGGAAGGACCGGCTGAGTGCATCAATGTCCGCGAGCACCAATGTGACGTAACGGTTGCCATCAGAGACGGAATGGATCCCGTTGTTCAGGCGATTTACAACCTCCAGCATGTCTCGCTTCTCACTCACCTCCAGTTGTACGGCAGCCGCGGTGGCCGACATCAGAAGGGCAGCAGGGACACCTTTTCCCGATACATCGGCAATCACTATTTGGATTGTGTGCTCATTGACGGGTACGTAGTCGTAGTAATCGCCGCCCACACCTCCCACAGGCTGCATCATGCCGGCGATCTCCAGTCCGGGGATGGATGGGCGACTGATAGGCAGAAACATCCTCTGTACCCCCGCGGCTAGTTCGACCTCTTGCACAAGCTGATCGCGCTGCTGGCGCACCGCCTTGTCGAGCTCCTCCCTCTGTTTCACGTATCTCTGGATGACATAGACGACGAAGGCGAACGCGATCAGCGCGGTGAGGTTGTGTGTTATCCGGGCCTCCTGGCTTGGATAAGGAGGCCCGAAAAGATCGTGGAGAAAGACACAAACCGCAATCAGTCCATAGCTGATCTGGCTGCGCAAGAACATGGCACTGATCCCAAGGGGCAAAATGTAGAGATACCCTAACGACACACCTGTGGCGATAAAGTCGGCGTAGGCAACCGCACCAATCGACCCGAAGACCAGCACCATTGGTAGCCATTGAGGGCCGACCGCCACCTCACGTCGCAAGAGCGATCGCGAAGAGAGCGAAGTTAGAGTTCCAGGCGGCGACCCGGCTATCACTTGCATCGGTTGTCCCTTTCTTAGTAGATCTCCCACGGCCAGGCGATCAATAACGAACCCTATTTGTTTCACCTGTTTCCAGCGGCTCGAGTGTCTTCCGCGAGAGACGTGCGTACGGCTCACGAACCATGCGATAGAGGAAAACAGTAAGCACAAACCCGCAGCCCGCGGCTCCTGAACCATAGAGGAAAATAGCCGAGTAACCGAACTTCCCGACGATAAATCCTGCGATCGGGCCTGTAATGCCCATCGCCAAATCGAGAAATCCCGTATACACACCGAGTGCAGCCCCGTGATTCTGATCGGCAACCGTTTTGAGAGCTTCAACTCCGAGAGCTGGGAAGACCAGAGCGAAGCCACATCCGCTGAGAGCTGCTCCCGCGAGAGCCACATCGTGAGTTGTGGCAGACCACAAAACGAGCAATCCCGTAGCCTCCACGATGAATGACACCGTGGCAACCAGGAATCCGCCCCAGCGATTGATGGCGCCTGAGAACAGCAGACGAGTAACGATGAAAGCGCTACCGAATAGAATCAGCGCGAGCGCAGGGTCAGTCCAGTGGCGACTGGAATAGTAGAGCCCCGTAAAAGACGCAATCGCGGCAAATCCGACCGTGCCGAGAGTCAGTCCCAGCCCGTGAAGACCCACTCTGCCGAGCACCCTCGAGAATGCCAGATGAGCGCCGCGCAGTATCGGCACCCCGGCCAGTGGAAGAGCGAGAGCCAAGTTCAGCACCGATATTCCAACGGCGACCGCCCCGATTGACTCGAGCCCATACCTGTTTTCAAGCCAAATACCAAGAGGAGCCCCCGCTGCCATTGCGCCGTAGTTTGCTATTCCACTCCAGGAAATCACTTGTGCGGCAAATTCTGGACCGACACGTCCCAGGCCCCATGTGATCGCGCCCGTCGCTACGCAACTCTCTCCGCAGCCAAGGATCAAGCGACTGATCAGAAGAACAGCGAAACAGGCCACAGCCTCGGACTGGAGCAACGCTGCCACAATCAGACAGAGTCCGCTCATCAAACCGGTTAGTTGACCTAGCAGCACCGTGACTCGCGGACCCATAACGTCCGTCATGCGGCCCGCTTTAGGACGAGTGACAAGGGTTGCCAGATATTGCGAACTGACCGCGACACCAGCCCACAGCGGAGAAAGGCCTAGATGGAGATGAACAAAGCCGGGCAGAATTGCCAGGAGGAGCCCGATGGTCAAATAATAGAAAAAACTGAACAACGATGTGTGAATGATTCGGACTGTTGTCGACGTTGCGGTCAGGTGTCTCAAGAAGCCCCCAGTCATTTTCCTGCCGACCCCTTGCGGCATCGGTTTTGGCCCCCCGATCAACTCGCCAGCGAGGCGGAGTGGATATCTGTGATACCGGCAACATCCTCCATTCGCCGCAGGACGGCGGAGAAGTCGTCTTCTTTATGCTGCGCGAGTTCCTCCGAATTGACGCGAAACGCCGCCTCAGTCGCGGGCAGGGGGATATGCGCTTCTGCCGCCGCTTTTAGAATCAACTGGAAATCCTTGTTCATCAAGCGAAGTGGAAATTGCGGTGTGTAATCATTGATCGCAACCCTAGCCAGCTTTCCAACATGAGCCGGCGCGATCACCGCTGTCTTTGACAGGACCTCAAGCAAACGTTCGCGATTCAGACCAACTGTCTCTCCAAGGACCACAGCCTCAGCGATGGCCTGCATGCCAATACCTAACAGCGCGTTGACCACCAACTTCATCGCTGTTCCGGAGCCGGGGCCCCCAAGAAGAAAGTATTGCTTTGCAATCGCCTGGAATATTGGTTCGGCGGCGCGGAACAAATCTTGGTTGCCGCCGGCCAGTAGCGTCAGAATGCCTTGTTCCGCGGCAGGAGTGCTGCCCGAGATGGCGACATCTAATACTTCGATGCCACTCTTAGCGCCGAGCTTGTGCAGCTCCCGTGAGGCTTGCGGGGAGATCGTGCTCATCTCTAGCACGACGGTTCCAGGCCGCGCCTCAGCAAAAACTCCCGCGGGGCCTGTATAAACGCTTTGAACTGCTTCATCGTTGGTCAGGCACGACAGAATCACATCGGCCCTGCGCACCAATTCAAGAATGTTCTTAGCAGTGAAACCTCCCTTTGCTGCGACGGCAGCCGCCTTAACGATATCCCTGTCGTACGCAACGAGGGGGTATCCGTGATCAAGCAAGCGTTTTGCAATTCGGCTTCCCATGTTGCCTAGTCCAATAAATCCAAGTTTTACGTTGTCTGCTGTAAGAGATTTCATAGGTCTCCTCTTATTTCCTCGACTGCTAGTGCATGTCCAGTTCCAAAGCTAGAAAGGCGTGTGAAGGACAAGGTGAAAGTGCGCTTTGACCAAACAACACACAAGCACTTCGAGTTAACCGGCTCCTCCGCCGATATTCAGAGGTGTCGAAATTGAACCCGAGAACGCGAGTCGAGTCCAAATACCGACGTTGGTGTCAACTGCGGGACGAACGGCGAAGTGCCACAGGCCGTTGCCCAATTGCCCAGCTGACGCATGTTGCTGAAAATGCTCGATTAGATTGCCTTCGGATTAAGTGGAGACAGGCGTGCATTTTGATCTACCGACCGGGAGGCACAAGCAACATGCAAGCGACCGCGGCATCCATCGGAAACGAACAGGACATCGATATTCCTGCCGCAGAGAAAGAGACTCATGAACCGCAGGACGCTTTCTCGCGTTATCTGCCTTTACTCCACAGAACAGCGTATCGATATCTGGGCAATGCGGCCGACGCAGAGGATGCAGTTCAGGATGCTCTCCTCTCTGCTTACAAACACCTGGATCAGTTCAGAGGGCAGGCGCAAATGTCGACGTGGCTGGTGGCCATCGTCAGCAATTGTGCGCGGATGCAATTGCGGAGAAGGCCACGGCAGATCCACGTGTCTCTCAACGATCGATTCGGAGACGAAGAGGGATATACGCTGTCAGAACGGTTGGCGCACTTCGGACCGAGTCCGGAAGAAGAGTATCGAAAGGCGGAACTGCATGAACGCATCACGCAGTTCTTAGAGGAGCTTTCTCCAACGTTGCGCAGAGCATTTCAATTGCGGGACTTGGATGGTCTCACTACCCGTGAAGCGGGAAAGGTTCTCGGAGTAGTCGACGGAACGGTGAAGGCCCAGATCGCACGGGCCCGCGCAAAGCTCACGCGTCTTGTGCGTCGGGCACTCGACGCGCAGCCGCGTCATCCGCGCGCCAGGCGTCCTTACAGGCCAGGAACTGCAGCAGAGCATTTGGAGCGTACGGCCTGAGGGTTAAACAGAACTGCGGTTAGCGAACCGACGATGTCGGTGACTGACAAAACAGGGAAATTCTATGTGGATTGTTCGACTAGCATTGCGGCGGCCTTACACCTTTGTGGTGATGTCCATTCTCATTGTAATCATGGGTGGACTCGCGATTGTTCGCACTCCAACCGACATTTTTCCGAATATTGATATTCCTGTCGTCAGCATCATCTGGAATTACAACGGGCTCCTCCCTCAAGACATGAGCGACCGCATCGTTACCGTTACCGAGCGCTCGCTTACCACCACAGTCGACAACATCGAGCACATCGAATCGCAATCGCTCTACGGAATTGCGGTTGTTAAAGTCTTCCTCCAACCGAATGCGAATATTCAACAGGGTATTGCACAGATTACGGCTGTTTCTCAGACTCAACTTAGGCAGTTACCTGCGGGAACAACGCCGCCTCTCATTCTCGCCTACAGCGCATCGAGTGTGCCCGTACTCCAATTGGCGCTTTCGGGGCAAAATCTGTCGGAGCAGCAACTCAACGACTACGGCCTGAATTTCATTCGGACGCAGCTCATCACAGTGCCCGGGGCTTCGGTGCCTTATCCGTATGGCGGTAAGCAACGTCAGGTGCAGGTTGATCTCAACACCACTGCCCTCCAGTCGAAGGGTTTGTCGGCGCTCGATGTGGTCAATGCGATCAGCCTGCAAAACCTGATCCTTCCAACAGGAACGTCGAAGATCGGGTCCCGAGAATACGACGTTTCCATTACCAACGCAGCCCCGCAGACGATCGCGGACCTGAACCGCATTCCAATCAAGACAATTGGTAGTACTACCATTTACATGAAGGACGTCGCCTGGGTACGCGACGGTTTTCCCCCGCAGACCAATATCGTCAAGGTCAACGGTCAACGCTCTGTATTGTTGACGATCCAAAAAGCAGGGAACGCGTCCACGCTGGATGTAATCGCAGGTATCAAGGGCCTCTTGCCTCAGATCGCGGCAACGGTTCCACCCCAATTGAAAATGACTCCGCTGGCGGATCAATCGATCTTTGTCCGCGGCGCAATCAGTGGAGTGGTTCGAGAAACGTTGATTGCCGCGTGCCTGACTGCTTTCATGATCCTTACTTTTCTGGGCAGTTGGCGAAGCACTGTGATCATCGCTACGTCAATCCCGCTGGCGATCCTTACCTCGATCGTTATGTTCAGCGCGATCGGGGAAACCATCAACATCATGACGCTCGGGGGCCTCGCTTTGGCGGTCGGCATTCTGGTGGATGACGCCACCGTCGAGGTCGAGAACATCAATCGCAACCGTGAGGCAGAGCCCGAGAAGGCCATGGACGAAGTGGTTCTCGACAGCGCGTCGCAAATCGCGACCCCCGCGTTCGTCTCCACGCTCTCGATCTGCATTGTGTTTGCTCCAATGTTCTTGCTTTCCGGCGTGGCGCGATACTTGTTTGTGCCGCTCGCCGAGGCGGTGGTGTTCGCCATGTTGGCCTCGTATTTCCTTTCGCGGACCATCGTTCCGACCATGGCCAAGTATTTGTTGAGAGCAGAGAAAAAGGAGACCGGAGATTCGCCGAGCCGCAATCCGCTAGTGCGATTTCAGAAAGGCTTTGAGGCAGCCTTCGAGAGATTTCGTGGCAGCTATCGCGGCCTCTTGGAGATCTGCCTCCATCACCGGCGCGCGTTCCTGATTGCGTTCTTCGTGGCTTGTCTCGGATCTTTGGCAATCCTGATTCCGTGGTTAGGCCGGGACTTCTTCCCCAATGTTGACAGCGGGACGTTCAAGCTTCATATGCGTGCTCCCACCGGAATGCGCATTGAAGAGACTGCCAACCTTTGCGATCTGGTCGAGCAGTCAATACGTCAGCAGATACCGGCTGCTGAAGTCCAGAGTGTCATCGACAACATTGGCTTGCCCTACAGCGGCATCAATCTCTCCTACAGCAATTCAGCGCCGGTTGGCACTTCGGACGCCGACATTCTTGTGACCCTGTCCGCCAAACACCATCCCACCGACAACTACATTCACCAGCTTCGTCTGACACTACCGAAAACGTTCCCTGGCGTTTCATTCGCTTTCTTACCTGCCGACATGGTCGGGCAGATTCTCAATTTTGGATTGCCTGCCCCTATCGACGTTCAGGTTGTGGGAAACGACTTGCAGGCAAACCGGATCTACGCGGACGAACTGCTGGCGAAAATGAGGTATGTTTCCGGAGCGACCGATCTGCGGATTCAGCAGCCCTTCGATGAGCCGTATCTTCGCCTGAGAGTTGAACGTACGAAGGCAGAGCAGCTGGGTTTTACCGCTCACGACATCGCGCAGAATCTCCTGGTCTCACTCAGTGGTAGCTTCCAGACTTCACCTACGTTCTGGGTAGACCCAAAGAATCATGTCAGCTATCAGATCGCAACCCAGACGCCACAATATCGAGCGAACACTTTGCAGAATCTTGAGAACGTTCCCATCACAGGTACCAACCCAACGGCTACTCCATCGCTCATGGCTAGTCTGGTGTCCACGCAGCGCGGAGCAGGAATGGCGGTTGTGTCCGATTACAACGTTGCGCCGGTGATTGACATCTTCGGCTCCGTTGCAGGGCGCGATCTGGGCGGTGTAGCGGGCGACCTTAGCACGATCATTGACGCAACACGCGCAGAGTTACCACGCGGGTCGCGAGTCGTTGTCCGCGGGCAGGTTCAGACCATGCGCGCCTCCTACATCGGCCTTCTGAGTGGACTGGCGTTTTCGATCGTACTCATATACCTGCTGATCGTAGTCAACTTTCAGTCCTGGCTCGATCCTTTCATCATGATCTCCGCGCTGCCCGCGGCACTCGCCGGGATTGCCTGGTTCTTGTTTATAACGCACACGACTCTGAGCGTGCCGGCACTCATGGGAGCCATCATGTGCATGGGTGTAGCAACCTCAAACAGCATCCTGGTGGTGAGTTTTGCAACCGAAAAAATGACGGAAGGGATGGATTCCCTTGGTGCCGCTCTAGAAGCAGGATTTACGCGTTTTCGCCCGGTGCTGATGACCGCTCTGGCCATGATCATCGGCATGGTGCCAATGGCTCTCGGACTCGGGGATGGCGGTGAACAAAATGCTCCCCTTGGCCGGGCAGTTATCGGCGGACTGATTTTCGCGACGGTTTCGACGCTGTTCTTTGTCCCGGCATTTTTCAGCGTTCTGCAAGGCTCGCGCCGGCATTCAGCCCAGACGGAACAAGCACACTAGATACAGAGTCATGGAGAGTCATTTTATGTTGCCTCAAACGCAGACGGAAGATCGACAACCAGTGGGCGAGCACACACCCACATTGAGCCTTGTAGTAGCACAAAAGCGGCCGCGCAGGGCCTGGCTTGTCCTGGCGCTCGCGGCGATTGCGGTTGCTGCCCTCTTGGTTTCCGGCATCTGGTCGCGCGTCAAAGCCGGCGCAACTCTACGCGCGGAGACAGCTCAAGCGGCCATGCCCGCCGTGTCGGTGGTGTCCCCCAAACAAACGGCGCCAGCCGACGAAATCATCCTGCCCGGAAACGTGCAACCATTCATCACTTCACCCATTTACGCTCGCACGAATGGTTATTTAAAGAAATGGTATTTCGATATTGGGGCACACGTTAAGAAGGGCGAGTTGCTTGCAGTCATCGAAACACCGGAAGTCGATCAGCAACTCGAGCAAGCCCGCAGCAACCTATTGACCGCGCAGGCAAATCTCGAACTCGCTTCCATTACCAAGACCCGGTATCAGGGGCTGCTGAAGAGCAATGCTGTAGCGCAACAGGACGTCGACAACGCGGTCGGTACCTACAATGCGAATAAGGCTATCGTCGAAGCCGACAAGGCAACCGTAGAGCAGTACGCGGCCCTGGTATCTTTCGAAAAGATCTATGCGCCTTTCGATGGTGTGATTACGGCGCGCAACACGGATATCGGCGACCTCATCAATTCCGGCAGCAGCAGCAGCGTGAAAACCGACCTCTTTCACATCTCTCAACCTGGAAAATTGCGCGTTTACGTAAACGTCCCCGAGGAATACACGCGGGGGATCAAAGTCGGCATGACCGCGGATCTGAGTCTCGCGGAGTTCCCGGATCGCAAGTTTCAAGGGAAACTGGTGCGCACCGCCGACGACATCAACCTCACAACTCGTACTCTTCTCATTGAAATTGATGTGGACAATCCGACGGGCACGCTGCTCACGGGTTCCTACGCAGAGGTCCACTTGGCGGTCCCAACGCAGGCCTCGACCTTTCTGCTTCCGGTGAATACTCTGCTCTTCCGCACCGAAGGGTTACGCGTAGGAGTGGTGAAAGACGGAAAGGTCACGCTGACCGCTGTCACTCCTGGGCATGATTTCGGCAACCAGATAGAGATCGTCTCCGGCCTCAAGCCAGAGGATCAGGTCATTATTAATCCACCCGACTCGATTGTGTCCGGTCAACAAGTCCAAATTGTTCAGGCAACCTTGCCGGGAGATACCAAGTGAAGCTACCTCGAAAACTGATTCTCAGGAGCTCACGGAAAGCGGTTGGGCGGGTTCTCATCGCCATAGCAGCTCTCCAGTTGACCGGATGCGTGGTTGGCCCAAAGTACCGCCCGCCGACGGTGCAGGCTCCTGCTGCCTATAAAGAGGTAGGAGATTGGAAGCCCGCCCAGCCGAACGACCAGAATCTTGGCGGTACGTGGTGGACAATATTCCAGGATCCGCAATTGAATGCCCTGGAACTGCAGGTCAATGTATCGAATCAGAATCTAAAGGCCGCGGAGGCGCAGTTCCAGCAAGCTCGAGCAGTCCTGCGCTACTATCGGGCTGACTACTACCCGACCGCAACCGCCGGGCTATCAGCGACTCGAACCCGCATTTCCGGCAACAGTCCCACTAGCTCACTCTTGCGTGGCGCCACCTACAACGACTTTGTGCTGCCGTTCAGCGTGTCCTACCAGGCTGACGTCTGGGGACGCGTTCGAAAAAACGTCGAGTCCTATCGGGAGCAAGCACAAGCCAGTGCGGCAGATCTGGCGACGGTGAATCTGAGCATGCACGCGGATTTAGCCGTCGATTACTTTCAGGCCCGCAGCCTGGATGCCGAGGAAGAGTTGCTGAACTCTACGGTGAAGCAGTATGAACAGGCTCTGCAACTGAATGAAAGCCGCTTCCAGGGAGGGATTGCTTCAGAGGTGGAAGTTGAGCAGGCGAAGACCCAACTGCAAACGACCCGAGCTGCTGCGATTGATGTGGGCGTAGTCCGCGCGCAATACGAACACGCGGTAGCTATCCTGATTGGGAAACCCCCGGCGGAGTTTAGCCTCCCTCCGCTGCCTCTGACCACACCGCCTCCGCATGTTCCCATCTCGGTGCCGTCAGAATTGCTGGAAAGACGCCCGGATATTGCGGCGGCGGAGAGACGGGTGGCGTCGGCCAACGCCCAGATCGGAGTGGCGAAGTCGGCCTATTACCCACTGATCAGCCTTGGCGCTACCGGAGGATTTGAAAGCTCCGCCATCACGACCCTCATCAACGGTCCGAGCGGTTTATGGTCTGTTGGACTATCTGCCGTCGGAACAGTCTTCGATGTGGGAAGACGTCGATCCCTTAACGACCAGGCGCGTGCCGCGTATGACTATCAAGTCGCTGCCTATCAAGAGAACGTGCTGACTGGATTCCAACAGGTGGAAGACAATCTGGCGGCTGTGAGAATCCTGGAAAACGAAGCCAAAGTTCAGGACGAAGCAGTCGTCGCCGCCCAGCGTTCGCTCGATCTTTCAGTCACCCGTTACAAGGGTGGAGTCACTAGTTACCTCGAGGTGATCACCGCGCAAAGTGCCGCCCTCTCGGATGAGGTCACGGCGGTCAATATCTTAGGACGGCGGATGGCAAACACGGTATTGCTGATTCAGGCCCTCGGCGGGGGATGGGACCGCTCAACCCTCCCAGAGCGGCCCGAATGCTGCGGCAAACTAGCGAGCAGCAATGCCCGCCCTTAACTGGATCGTCCTGATTCTTTGCGTTCACATTCTGTCTGCCTCGG
>Ga0181523_10001194_pt1 | contig 28052 bp, 28 predicted proteins | sample PEATcosm2014_Bin_43_FD_119752 | JGI IMG/M metagenome (GOLD analysis project Ga0181523, IMG submission 119752) | Peatland microbial communities from MTU Mesocosm Facility, Houghton, MI, USA - PEATcosm2014_Bin05_30_metaG | ecosystem: Environmental > Terrestrial > Soil > Wetlands > Peat | place... | reverse complement strand
ACATCCTTGGAGTGTAGGTACGTCAGACGTCTTGCCGGGAGCTTGGCCTGCATCTTGCCCGTGCAACCAGACCGCCGAGATCAGTAGCAACAGAGAAAGCATGAATGTCTTGCGCACTAGAAAATCTCCTTTTGACGCCTTGGCAGCGCCACGTCATCTTAGGAACGTTATCACTGCCAGTCAACGGATAATGGCCCTACCTTAAACCTGTGTTGAAGATCTCATCGACTCTGCCAATGCATCGATTGTAAGACTAGTGAGTACCGAATCGGGGCGCATAACCTTAAAGTGGTAGAGCCTTTGGAAGCCCGGCTTCATTGCTCTATCCATATTATTATCAATACCTTGCAAAGAATCAGGTATCTCTTCTACAACTTTTGTCACATTCAGAGTGTGTCCTGCGTCACATTTAGCTTTGTCAAGTCTCCGTTAAATTCTGCTCCAGGCCATTCACCAGGTGGACTTTACGCAGTTACCGATCTCGGCGCCTAGGCTTTCCCACCTGAAATAGAAATGTGCCCAACTCATGGAGGCGAAATGAAGCGAAACTCCTTCCGGTCAAAGGCAGGGTTCTGGGTTGCCACCGCATGTCTTGTGATGGCCGCAACTGCATTTGCTGCCGATTCAACAAACCCCACAGCAGCGCCAGCTACCACGGCTACGGCCACTGCGGCGACCGCCGCGGCACCGACTGCCGCTGGTCCCGGTTCTGCGATCAATCCTTCTCTTGTTGATCTGCTGGTGAAGAAGGGAATTCTCACAAGCGCAGAGGCCAGCAGCCTGCGCAATGCAACCGGCTCAGCAGCCATGGAACAACTGCTCCTTCTGCTGAAGTCTAAGGGCGTCGTCAGTGACACAGAAGCGGCTGACTTGAAAACCGCAAGCCCTGACGCCGACACCATGCATTCCCTGGTCGATATAGAACCAGGCATGGCGACTGCAAACTTGACCACCGCTTCGGGACAGACCAAACCCGCGGAGCCAAGTGGCCCTACCGTGATTCCGGCTATCGCGCCATTGCGGGTGCTGCCGCTGAATCCACCGACCAAAGATGGACTGCTGGGCATCAAGTTGGGTTCGGGCGCAATACTATCGCCCTACGGGTTCATCAAGTCCACCGCAGCGTACGACTCCTACAATCCCTATGGTGATGACTTCATCAAGCCGTTGTTCTTGGCAGGGGGCACCAATTCCGGCCCGGGGAGCAACCCGGAATTCCACCTGAAGGCGCGTTCCACCCGTATGGGTTCCAAGTTCGAGTGGCCTGATGTCTCCAAGAACATCACGGTCACCGGACAAATCGAAGCCGATTTCGAGGGCAACTTCAGCGAAGTCGACAACCGCAACGTCTCCAGCATCCGCAGTAATGCTCTGCAGTTGCGCCTTGCCTACGGGCGAATCGACTGGACCGTGGCGCCAAATTCGGACGTCTTCTTCGAAGCTGGACAAGACTGGACGATCTTCGGCTCCAGCGCAATGATGAACCTGTTCGAGACGACATTCTTCGGCGCCTACTGGGGCAACGTTTACGAGCGCTCGCCACAGATGCGCCTGGGCTTAGTGCAGAAACTGGGCGGCTCGCGTGATTGGAAGCTCTCACCGGAGTTTGCCATCATGATGCCGTCCGAGGGCAATCTACCGGGAACTAGAATTACTTGCCCTGCCCCGGTGGAGGGAGTGGAGCCGGTTTGTACCCTGGGCAACCTTGGGCTCGCCAGCCAGATCGGATACGGCGAACGCCAGGGAGCGGATAACGCTAAACCGGAAGTGGAATCCAGGGTTGTATTGCAATTCCAACTGGACAAAGCTCCCGGCGTGGTTCCTGCGCAGGTCCTCTGGAGCGGCTTCTACGCTGGCCGGCAGATGACAGTTTTGTCGTCAGGCGTTCCGGAAGCCTATGCGGCGGCGTTTCCAAACGGCGTCGACCTCAACAGCAACGGTTATGGCAACCAGGTAGCAGTCTCGCTTCCGACCCGCTGGGCGACGTTCGTCGCCAGCGCCTACGCGGGAGCTGACCTGCGATTCTTCTTCGGTGGCCAGACCTTGTCCTATTACAACCAAGCGGCTGGGCTGACCAATACGGCGGACGGCTTCGGGGTCGACTACAATGCTGCGGTTTTCGGCACTAACGCGGCTGGGCATGCCGTCGTTGCGCCGCAACTGCCAGTGCGGGGCTACGGTGGATTCCTTCAAGCCGGATTCCCACTCTCGCGCTGGTTCAACGCTGATCCAAAAGGCAGAAATGCCGGCTGGCAGGCTTACTTCGAATACGGTATAGACGCTGTCAATGCCATTGACTTCTATCATGACAAGGAAATTGGCGCGGGAGGCGGCGCCCCTATAAAGAGCACGATCAAAGCCGCGACCATCTACTACAAGATGAACCCCTGGGTTCAGTTCGGCTTTGAAGAGAGCGCTTACGAGAGCTACGGCGTGCCCGCAATCAGCGGTAAGGATGCTGGAATCTGCACCGCCTCCAAGGTCGGCAATCAGCCAGTCTGCAGTGCAACCGACTGGCGTACGGAGTTCGGCCCAGTATTCACCTTCTAACCCGGAACCACTTGACCAATGGGCGGCCCGCGTCAGCGAGCCGCCCTTTTTCCTGGCCTGAAAGCTTGAGGTCTATTCGGGTAGTACTTCGCCCCGGGTTTCTACTGCAAAGGGAATGACCAGCAGTCCGATCCCAAACGCAATCGCGGTGAACGCAACCGGCTTGCCCAGCGTCCCCATGTGATTGACCAGCGCGCCGATTGCGAAGTTGACTCCAGCGGCCAGGAAGCGTCCGAACGAAGTGGTAAACGCAAACGCGGTCGCGCGCACCGTGGTCCCATACTGCTCCGGCAGCCAAAGGCTGAAAACCGCGAAGTTGCCGCCGAAAAACCCCAGGAAGAATAGCACCGCGATAAACGGATGGAGTCCTTGCGGCAGGTAGAATGCCCAGCCAAAGCTGAGCACGATGCAGATCGCCATCCCAAGAAAATAAAAGGCGAGGGTTCGCTTGCGGCCAAAGCGTTCGGCCAGTATTGGAACCGCCAGGCATCCCAGAATGGTGCCCAGCGACAGCAAGCCCATGCCGAGCGAAGACGTGCGCACAGCTTGCGGCTGCAACATGCCGGCACGTTTCGCTAAGTTGATAATTGCCGTCGGCGCGTAAACCGCAGCCGCCCACAGTCCACAGATGGCCGCAGTCAGCAGGACAGTGTTGACCAGCGTGCGCCGTATGTAAGGAGCACTGAAAATCTTGCTCAGGGAAGAAAGCCCTCCGGTGGCTTTAACTTCGGCTTTGTGTTTCCAGCGCTCGGGCTCCTTCACGCGGAACAGAACCATGAAGGCTACGATGACTGGCGTCATGCCGCACCAGAACATGGCGCGCCAGCCAAAGTGCGCTCCCACGGTGTAATTCAGCGCCGAGGCCAGAAAGAAGCCTGCATAATACCCAGTCTGCAGATAACCGGCGCCCATCTTGCGACGGTCTTCCGGCCACGCTTCGGCGACGTAGGTGCCCGCCAGCGCCCATTCGCCGCCGATTCCGATGCCCGCCAATAACCGGAACAGTCCCAATTGCCATACCGTTTGCGACATCGCCGCGGCGCCAGTAAAGATTGCGTAAACGAAGATGGTGGCGGCGAGCACTCGCGTGCGGCCAAACTTGTCGGCAAGCGGTCCCCAAATCAACGACAGTCCCCATCCCACCAGGAACAGTGCAAACAGAATCGATCCGGTGTATCCGACCGTCGCAGGAGTTGCTTTGATGCCCGACTTCGGAAGCAGTTCGGTCAGCGCAGGGCTGAGAACCAGCGCATAGATCACCGAGTCCATGCCGTCCAGTGTCCAGCCGGTCCAGGCGCCCCAGAATCCAGTGATCTGCTGGCGTGACAGTTTGGTGTGAGTTGACGGTACAGGAAGCGTAGCTGCGTGGTTCGCCATGATGTCCTCCTCCGCAGGCGGGTAAGCAAAAAAGACATCTAAGCTGACTTCGAGAGCTGCGAAACAACTTAACGACCAAACCGTGAGCGCTCATGTCACGATTCCAGCTTTATGGGCGCGCGCAGAAGGATAACACGGCGGGATAGAAGTGCACGAAAAAGCTGTACAAAAAGGAAGCGCCCCATCCCGTCGGGATGGAGCGCAGCACCAAAGCAGTCGCAGTTCTCAATTCGTATTTCCGGTGTGTAGGGTAGTGTCGGATGTTTCGGCTGAATTTACGGCAGCGGTGGGCGCGGTGCCGGTTGCATTTGGCGCGGCTTTGGCCTCAGGTTTTGCGGTGCTCTTTGCTTGAGGCTGGTAATAGTCGTTGCATTGATACTCCGGATAGGAGCTGCAACGCTGCGCGTAGTTCACGGCCTGGTCATACGCTTTCAGTTGACAGGCCTTCAGGGCGGCCAGACTCGACCAGCAAGCATCGTCATGAGGGTTCGGCAGACTAGTTTGTGCCGACAAAGTTGCCACGGAAACTAACAGCAGAACACCAATCGAAATGAGCTTCAGGGTTTTCATAATCGTCCTCCTTAGTGAACATAGGATTTCGCTGACCCGCAATTAGCACGGACAACTTGTCCTCGTTTTATGCCAACTTTCGAGGAGCATTTTTATTCCTGCGCACGCGCACAAATTTTCATGTAGCTTTGTATGCCGCTCGACATCTGTTTGGTATGGACTGAAGACCCTCAAATGGCGCCCGACGCTCCCAATTGAAGGAATGGCCAACCCGACGCGTAGCTCTATTGGTACTGTCCAGTGGTCACCTGATGAGTCTGGCTGGTCCTTTCGACGTTTTTGTCCGGGCGTCCCTGGTTTTAAGTCGTTCTGGAAAACGACGCTCACCTGCCTACGAGGTGCAGCTGCTCACTCAGGATGAAACACCACTTTCAACCGGGCCGGGATTGTTGCTGGCGGGCGGCGTGCGCTGGACGGAAGCCGAGTATCCCATCGACACGCTGTTGGTGTCGGCGAGCCCCAACACCGCTCAATCGCGTATCGATCCCGCGTTAATTGCCTGGATGCGCGCACGCGCGAACGATGTTCGCCGCGTTGGCTCGGTGTGTGCTGGCGCCTTTGTTTTAGCTGCGGCTGGTTTACTCGATGGACGTCAGGCCACGACGCATTGGGAATTGGCTGATCTGCTGGCTCGGCGTTATCCGCGGATTTCCGTGGATGGCGACCGCATCTACACTCACGATGGAAATATCTGGACCAGCGCGGGAGTTTCCGCCGGTATCGATCTTGCATTGGCGATGGTTGAGGAAGACCACGGCCACGCGCTCGCCTTGGAAATTGCGCGCCGCATGGTGCTCTTTATGCGTCGCGGCGCAGGCCAGAAGCAGTTCAGCTCGCAACTTGCCGCTCAAGCTGCCGACCATCAACCCATCCGCGAACTCATTGCATGGATTTCAGAACATTTGGACTCAGATCTCTCGGTTCCCGCTTTGGCGCGCCGGGTTGGGATGAGTGAGCGTAATTTCAGCCGGGTATTCACGCAACAGGTGAGCACTACTCCTGCACGCTTTGTCGCCCATCTGCGAACCGAAGCCGCAAAAGCTAAGCTTGCTGCAACGCCTGCGAAACTAGAGTCAATCGCGCAGAGCGCAGGATTCGGCGATGGCGAAACTTTGCGTCGTCACCTGCGAACTGACGGGGAGAGATTACGTTCGCCTCATCCGGCAAGCGCAACCGCCGCGACATAAAGATCGCAGCTTCAGTCGCGACGGGCAGCGGCCAATGCTTCGACCGTGGAAGCTAGCTCCTGCGTGACCGGAACAGCAATTCGGTCGTGCGCCGCACCACGAAGAATGGGGCCGGCAATGCCATCCAGTTCCAGCCGCAGCCCGGCGGCCAGGTGTTTCGCCATTGAACTGCGCAAGGTTGGCAGCGACTTATCAAAGACGGCTTGTATCTTCGCCATGTCCACTTCTGCTCCGGATGCCTTGGCGACCGCGCAGGCTTCGGCAAGGGCGGAATGCAGCTTGGCCTTCCATGCTGGGTCAGCACGGATCTCGCCCAGGTTCTTGCCGGAAGCTGAAGTCACCAGAGCGAACGGCTCCAGAAAGCAGAGCTTGCCCCACAGCAGGCTCAGCTCGTCCGCGACAAACTTGCAGGTGAATCCTATCTCGCTCAGGTGCTGGACTACGCCTCCCAACACGGGCTCGCCGCTGGCTGCAATGTTCAGGAGAACCGGTGACCGCTGCACAAAGCGACCCAAAGCCAGTTGCTCGGCCTCCACTGCAATGGTCGCGGGAACGACGCGGTCGCTTCCGAAGCGCGCCCTCAAGACCGCGATATGGTCCACTCCATTCAGCAGCGGCACGATCATCCTCGGTGTCGCTTCCACCGTCGCCAGCGCTGCTGCCAATTGGTAAGTCTTGGTTGCTATCCACAGCACATCCACAGGTTGAGTCAGTTTGTCCGCGACCTTTGCTTTTGCAGTAAGCGTGCCTGCGGGCCGCTCCAGCGTGAGGGTTTCGGGATACGACGACAGCTTCGCTGGACGAACGATCAGCGTGACATTTTCGCCGAGCGACGCCAGAGCCGTGCCGACGAGCCCGCCAATCGCTCCCGCTCCTAGGATTGCATGATCCATCTTGATTTCCTTCATGAGTACTATTCGGATTTGATACCGCGGCAGTTGAAAGGGCGCAGCAATGCTTCTAGCTGTCGGGCTCGCCGGCGTCCGCAGTTTGAAACAACGTCGCTATGGCAGGCTTCATCGTCTTTCCCATCGCATTGCGTGGAAGCGCATCCAGAACAAGTAACCTTGACGGCACTTTGTGCGGCGCCAGAAAATCCTTGGCCCAAGCGCGGAACGATTGCAGATCGAGACCGTCGCCGCCCTTCAACACCACCGCCGCGGCCACACGCTCGCCCCACTCCGGATCAGGGATGCCAACCACGGCACACTCGGCAACCGCGGGATGCTCGCGCAGCGCTTCCTCAATCTCCAGCGCGGAGACTTTGTGCCCTCCGGTCTTCAGGATGTCGAGGTTGGTCCGGCCGAGAATGCGATAAACACCGTTCTCGATGACAGCGGTATCGCCGGTGCGAAACCAACCCTCGCGAAAGGCATTGCGGGTCGCGCCAGGCTTGCCCCAGTACTCCGCAAACACGCTTGGACCACGGACTTCGATTTCGCCCGGCGTTCCCGGGGCGACCGGCTCGCCGTTCTCGCCGACAAGTTGTACCTCGACGCTCGGAAGTGGCTTTCCGACGCTGCCCGGCACGCGCTGGCCGCGTAACGGGTTCGACAAAGCCATACCGATCTCCGTCATCCCGTAACGCTCCAGCAGGGTGTGGCCGCTGATTTCTTTCCATCGTTCCAACGTGCTCACCGGCAGCGCTGCCGAGCCGGACACCATCAAGCGCATTTTGGAGCATGCTTGAGTGAGAGCAGCGCGGCGCTCCGGCGAAGCATTGTCCCAGGCGGCGATCAGCTTCACGTAGATCGTCGGGACCGCCATGAACAGTGTCATGCCACCGGACGCGATCCGGTCCCACACGGCATTCGCGTCGAAGCGCGACAGCATCTCGCAGGTTGCGCCGGACCACAACGCACAGGAAACCACGTTGATGATTCCGTGCACGTGATGCAATGGCAAGCAGAGTACGATGCGATCCTCCGCCGACCACTCCCACGCCTCAACCAGGCTCATGATCTGCGCAGTAATGTTGGCGTGGGTTGTGACTACACCCTTCGGACGGCTCGTCGTGCCGCTGGTGTAGAGGATCATGGCGCGACGCTCGGTTGCAATGTCCGGCAATTCCGTTGGTTCGCAAGCTAGGAGCTGATCGCAAGACAACGCCCGAATGCCGCGTGCGGCTGCGATCGGTGCCATCACGATCTCCGCCAGGGCGTCGTATACCAACGTCGATGCCTTGCTGTCGTCGATGAAGTATTCCAGCTCAGACCTTGGAGAGTTGAGCGGCAACGGGACCGCAACGCCACCGGCGCGCCAGATACTCCACTGCACCGCAACCCACGGGAATCCCGGCGTCACCAGAAACGCCACGCGTTCTTCGTCAAGGGCTTCGCGGCCAGAGAGTAACCCCGCTGCAACACGCGAGGAGGCATCGAGCAAATCGTTGTAGGTGAAGGAGCCGAGCGCATCGACGACAGCCGTGCGTCCGCCATGCCGCTGGGCATGAGCAATTAGCGGAAGATGACTGGTGCGGCTGATCACACGCAGACTGTACGTCCTCCCGGCCGCATTGTCCACTGAGGCAAACAGTTCCTACTTTATCGGCGGCACATAGGGAATATAGTGGGCAAACAACCAGCACAGGAAGAACACGACCGGTACGTGAACGATCAATTGCAGCATTCCATATCCCACAATGTCCCGGGCCTTCAATCGCAATATGCCCAGCAGAGGCAGCATCCAGAAAGGATTGACCAGATTAGGTAATGCTTCCGACGCGTTGTAGATCTGTACTACCCAGCCCAGATGCACCTGGTGCAGGTTCGCCGCCTGAAGGACATAGGGCGCTTCGATGACCCACTTGCTGCCGCCGGAGGGAATGAAGACTCCGAGCACCGCCGAATAAATCGCTACCAGCAAAGGATATGTATTGTGGGTGCTGATGGAGGCGAAAAGTTTCGCCAGCGCGTCAGCGATGCCCGTTCCCACAATCATTCCGAAGATGACCGCGTAAAACGGGAATTGGATCAGCACGCCCCCGGTCGCGGGAATGCACTCCGCTACCGCACGCATAAAACGTTTCGGGCGCCAGTGCAATAGCAGTCCAACGGTAATGAACATTAAGTTGTAGGTATTAAGGTCCAGCGCCGCCAGTGCGCCTTGCGGCGAAGTGCGGAACACATCAACCAGGTAATAGCACAATAGCACCGCGACAAGTATTGTCAGCAGCGGACTATATTCCAGCCACTCGCCGGGCTTGCTCTTGGGCTCCAGAGCGGAGCGAATGGGTTGATATTCGATGCCATACGACTCGGCGGTCCTGGCGTTCTCCGCCGACGGCGTGGATAAGTAGCAAATAAGCACCGATAGCGTAATCAGGATCGCCGTCGTCGCAATGCTCTGCCACAGGAACAGAGTTTGAGTGAGCGGGATCAGGCCGCTGATGCTGAACAGGGAAGCAGGAATGGAAGACTTGGTCGCCATCAGCATGGCGGCAGAAGAAGACAATCCCATCGCCCACACCGCACCCAGCCCGAGATAGGCGGCCGCGCCGGCGGCGCGGTAATCCATTCCCTTGACGCGATGAGCCAGTTCGCGAACAAACAGCCCGCTGAAAATCAGGCTCAAGCCCCAGGAGATCAGCGAGGTCAGCATCGAAAACAATGCCACCATCGCAACCGCGCCCCTTGGCGTCTTTGGAATTCCGGCTAAAGCGCGGATCAGGCGATACACGGCGGGCGTCGAGGCCACGACGTATCCACCAATGATGATCATCACCATTTGCATAGTGAAGGGAACCAGGGCCCAGAAGTTCTTTCCTCCCTGGATCGCAAGTTTGCCGGGGCTTTGACGAAGTAGAAGGCCGACAACAAAAACGACCACGATACCCAGCAAAGCAAAAATCAGCGGATCGGGAAACCAGCGCTCACTCCAGTTCGCCAGGCTCAGGCCGAAGCGGACAACGGAACCTTCTTGAACTGCTGCTTGCTTTTCTCGAGGCGTCTGCATACTCGATCCTTTCATCGAGGCGGAGACATTGTGAGGCGAGAAGCTGTCGCCGCCGCCGGAAATGCTGAACTTTCGGGCTGTGTCCGACATTGTAGGCGCGTGCTTCGCGCTGGGGAAGTATTTGTTTCGCTGCCCAACGATCTGGCCAGGCAGTGGCTGGCGGCGCAGGAATTTCGTTGGGAAGCGGAGCGGTGATAACAGTCGATGCTCTGCTACACTCTGATGTTTGCATAGCTCTGTCCATCCTCCGATTGAGTCCCCGACAACTGCGCCGCCACACAGGGACTTTCTCGCCTATCCTGTCGCGATCGCGTTCGGCCTGTTTTCGGGATGGGTCAACCAGAAGGTAGACGACGCGCTGCTTACGACGCTTTGCGTGCTGGGCTTCAGTATGCTGCTGGGCGTGTGGAAGAAGCAGAAGCCGTGGAGATGGCTCGTGCTGGTGTGGATCGGCGTTCCAGTGGTGCTGGCCTACTATCAGTTCGTGGTCGGCTGGCCGCATAACCGGGGGCAGGTGTACGCAGCCTTCCTGCAGATCCTGGCGGCAAGCGCCGGCGCCCACGGCGGCCACTTCATGCGCCAGATGATCGATAACGTGTTTCTGAAGCGGGAAGATTAGGAATGCGACGAGACAGCGGCTCGCGAGTGAACGGCGGTCGTGGCTAATAGCCAGCTTTTGGCTATTAGCTCTTGGCGGTTAGCAATCTGATTAGAGGCACCGTTCGATAGAGCTTGCTAAGAGCTAAAGGCTAAGAGCTAAGGCAGCGCTTGATCTCCATTCGCGACACTCCCGACGGTGCGACGTTTCAGGTGAAGGTGCAGCCGCGCGCGAAGAAGAACGCCGTCGCTGGCGAAGTGGGCGAAGCGCTGAAGCTGGCACTCACCGCACCGCCAATCGAGGGACGGGCGAACCAGGCTTGCGTTGCGTTTCTCGCCGAGCTTTTGAATGTACCGCGCTCGTCGGTTACGATAGCCGCCGGGCAAAGCAGCCGCAACAAAGTGATTCGCGTGGCGGGGCTGTCGGCTGCGCAAGTCGAAGAGAGGCTGTCGAAGAAGTAATCAGTCGTCTGACAACTGACAACTGGCAACTGATATGACTCTTGCGCAGCGATGGCGCGACATCCGCACCGGCTTCGAGCGGCCCTTCTGGGTTGCCAATCTTAGCGAGCTATTCGAGCGGCTCTCCTACTACGCGGCCTTCGCCTCGCTGGCGCGATATCTGCACGAGGTCCTGCATTTCCCCATCGAGCAGACGGGCACGCTCACCGGATTCTTCGGCGGACTGGTTTGGTTCCTGCCGGTGTTCGGCGGGACTCTCGCCGACCGCATGGGTTTTCGCCGCGCGCTATCCGTCGCCTACTTAATCCTCAGTTGCGCCTATTTCATGCTGGGATCGCTGGGGGCGCCGTGGCTGGCTCCTGTACGCGACCACGTGCCGCTGGTGCTGCTGGTGACCGTCGTGCTCGCGCTGCCTGCGCTCGGCGTGGCGCTGGTGAAACCGAGCGTGGTTGGCACGACGGCGCGCTGCTCGAAGGAAAACGTCCGTTCCATCGGCTACTCGATTTACTACACGCTGGTGAACATTGGCGGCTTCTTCGGACCCGTGGTCGCGTCCTACGTGCACCAGCACATGCGCGTGGAGAACGTCTTCCGCGTCGCGGCGCTGAGTGTCTTCCTGATGTTCATAGCGGTGCTGCTGTTCTTCCGCGAGCCGCGCCGGCATGACGAAGTAGAAACCGCCAGCCTGGCGCAGGCGGGGCGAAACTTCTGGACCGTCCTCACCAACCCGCGCTTCATGCTGTTCCTCGTGATCTTCACCGGCTACTGGATCGTATATTGGCAGCTGTTCATCACGCTGCCGCTTTATATTCACGCCTACGTCGATCCCCGAGCAAACACCGAACTGCTGTTGGCGACTGGACCGCTGGTGGTCATCACGCTCACGGTGGCGATCAACCTGCTGACGCAGCGGCTGCACGCCTTCAACGCAATCATCATTGGGACGCTGATCACATCGCTGGCATGGATCATCCTCATCCTGAGGCCGACGGTGGTGGGCGTGGTGATTACGCTGATTGCGGTCGCGCTCGGTGAGATCACGCAATCGCCGCGCTACTACGAATATATCTCGCGACTGGCGCCTTCGGGGCAGCAGGGAACCTACATGGGTTTCGCATTCTTGCCGTTGGGGATCGGGTCGCTGATCGGCGGGCCGTTCGGCGGCTGGCTCATCCACTACTTCGGCGAGGTGAAACATGAGCCGCAGATGATGTGGGTGGTGATTATTGGGGTCGGCGTGCTCACCGCAATTCTGCTGTGGATTTACGACAAGCTGCTGCGGCCGAAAGAAGCAGCAATCAGCAGTTAGCTACGAGCTACGAGCCACCGTGCGCCGCCTCGTCGCTCGATCCTCCCGGCGAGATCAGCTGACCTCCGGTGATGACTTGTCCGGGAGGCGTCTGCCGGCGAACAGGAACGGCGACCGGTGCTCGCGATCTGGCATAGGCGCGGTAGGCGAAGATCACGGCCAGCAGCGGAGCGGCCAATAGCCATCCCCAGAATCCGAAGACCAAACTCAGTAGGATGGGCACGATCAGCGACGCCCAGATGGGCACTCGTGCTGTGCGACGCATGATGATCGGCTGCAGCACCAGTCCGTCGACGACGATCACCACGCCGTACAGGATGAGCACATACAGAAATCCCTCGAAGCCGTCCGTGAACAAGCCTGTCAGAGCAGGCCCGAAGAACGCTATCACGGGACCGAAGTGTGGAATAAATTGCAGGACGACCGCAACCACTGCCCAGAACAGTGCGAACGGTACATGCAGATACCAGAGCCCAGCCCACCACAGCGCGCCAACGGCGAGCGCGTCGTAACACTGCGCCACGAACCAGCGGCGCAGCGCGTCTCCCGTGATGCTGATGTGACGTGCAAAAGCCATTAATTTGTTGGATGCCTGACCATCAGGCAGGGCGCAGAACCCATGCTACACTCGAAAAGGCAGCACTTGGCAATTAGCACTTAGCACGTGGCGACGAACGCAGGTGCGCGACATTTTTGGCTAACGGCTAAGTGCTAATTGCTAACGGCTGCCTTATGAAATTCGGCGTCATCATCTTTCCTGGATCCAATTGCGATCACGATGCCTATTGGGTGATCTCGCAAGTAGCCAGGCAGCCGGTGACCTTCCTCTGGCACGACTCGCCCGATCTACAAGGCTGTGACGCGATCGTCGTTCCTGGCGGTTTCGCCTACGGCGACTATCTGCGCACGGGAGCAATCGCTAGGTTCTCGCCCGTAATGGAATCGGTGCGTAAGTTTGCCGCCGAGGGCGGGCTGGTGCTCGGCATCTGCAACGGCTTCCAGATCCTCTGCGAAGCCGGACTGCTCCCGGGAGCGCTTATGCGCAATACGGGGCTGAAGTACGTCTGCAAGCCAGTGCACATTCGCGTGGAGAGCACCAACACACCGTATACGCAACAGCTGACGAAGGGCGAAGTGCTGGAGATCCCCATCGGCCACATGGAAGGCAACTACTTCTGCAACGAGCGCACCTTGGCCGAGCTGAAAGATCAGGACCGCATCGTCTTCCGCTACACCACGCCCGCGGGCGAGGTCACGCCCGAAGCCAACCCCAATGGATCGCTGGAAAACATTGCGGGAATTTGCAGCGTAGGGCGCAATGTGCTGGGCATGATGCCGCATCCGGAGCGCGCTAGCGAGCTGGAACTGGGCATGACCGACGGCGCCAAGGTGTTCCAATCGCTGGTAGGGGCAGCAGTTAGCATTTAGCACTTGGCATTTGACATTCAGCTTTGGCATTGGCTAGGTGCTAACTGCTGCTGTCTCACCGGAAAGCCCTCCTTGTTCACCACGTATGGCCCGCACTACGCCACCACTTACAAATTCTTTTTCGTCCACTGATCGATGCGGTTTAGCGCTTCCTGCAAATGCTCGATGGAATTCGCCGTGCTAAAGCGCATATAGCCTTCGCCGAACGAACCAAACGCCGTTCCCGACAATCCTGCAACGCCGACGTCATCGAGCAGCGCGTCGGCCAGCTTCTTGGATGGCCATCCTGTCTGCTTGATGTTCGGAAAGGTGTAGAACGCGCCCTTTGGCATGCGGCAGGAAAATCCCTTGATCCCGTTCAGGCCTTTCACGAACACATCGCGCCGCCGCTGAAATTCCTGGCGCATCTTCTCCGGCTCACTCTGGTCGCCGCGCACTGCCTCGATGCCGGCGATCTGCGTAAAAGTCGCCGTACAAGAAGTGGAGTTGGTCGCCAAACGCGCAAACTGCGCCGCCAGATCGGCCCGCATCACGCCATATCCCAGGCGCCAGCCGGTCATGGAATATGTCTTCGAGAAGCCGGTGAGAATAATAGTGCGGTCCTTGAAGCCGTCCACCGACGCGATGCTGTATGGCTCGCCTTCGAAAAGCAGCCGGCTATAGATTTCGTCGCTCAGCACCATGATGTCGCGATCGCCAATCGCGGCCGCAATGTCCTGCACGTCGCTCTTGGTGATGATGCCGCCGGTAGGGTTCTGCGGCGAATTCAGAATGATCAGCTTGGTCCGATCAGTGATGAGACTGGCCAGCTCGTTGACGTCGAGCCGGAAGTCGCGCTCTTCGCGCAGCGGAATGGGCACCGCTTTTGCGCTGAGGAAGTTGATCATCGACTCGTAAATAGGGAAGCCGGGGTTGGGATAGATGACCTCATCGCCCTCTTCCACCAAGGCGAGCATGGTGAAAAAGATGATCGGCTTGCCTCCGGGGACGATGACGACTTCATCGGGACTCACCGTGATGCCGCGCGAGCTGGACACCTCACCCGCTATAGCCTCGCGCAGCTCCGGGAGCCCGGCCGCGGGGCCGTAATGAGTGAACCCCTTGCGCAAGGCGTCGACTCCGGCCTCAACGACGTTAGCGGGCGTGTCCATGTCGGGCTCGCCGATCTCGAGGTGAATAATGTTTTTTCCTTGTCGCTCCAGGGCGCGGGCGCGAACCAGCACCTCGAAGGCGGTCTCCGTTCCCAGCCGCGACATCCGCTTGGCCAGGCGCAATTGGGTTTGAGTTGTAGTCATAGGCAAACTCAAGATTATACGACGAGAAGACGGCATTGCTCCTCGCCATTTCTGCTTTGCCAGCCAGCCCCGCAGTTGGCGGCCGCGAAGTACTAAGGCTTCGACAAATATTCGTAAAAGCTCGTTTCTCCCACCATTCGCACCAACATATAACCGTGAGTGTGAACCACGGTGACCGCGGCGGGACGTTCCGGGCCGCCGCTCGCCGGCCCTTGGTTGCCGATCACCACCAGCCGCGGCCCGTGGGAAGCGAACTCGTCCAGCATGTCCGCACCAGCGAGGAGATGATACTTTTCCCGTCTTTCCCGACTTAACCGCGCGGCGACATACAATCCGAAGTCATTTTCGAACCCGGGATACGGATCTGCCCGGGAGGCAAAAATGTATCCAGGCCAGAAGCTGACGACCTTTTCACCGGGCGAGGCGAGTTGGTCGATTGCTTTGGAAACGGCGGTCACCCGCTGCAAGGTCCAGTTGGGCGCGTCCGGCGAGCCATCAATGCCCGGAACGCGGTTGCCGGTGAAAAGGTACTGGCAAAAGTTTGGAACCGCAAATCCGACAAAGCTGATCAGCAAGACAACACATACCGCCGCAGCGATGCGCATTTCGCGCTGGGATTGCGCGCCGGCAAAATAATCGCTGACCGAGCAGACAGCGGCCACAATCAGGAACGGCACGAGCATGCAAAAGTACTGCATGGATGCGGGCGTGGGAAGGATGCTGACTACTCCCAAGGCGAATGCGATCCAAAAGGCCAGCAGCGAAGCCTCTCTCTTCATGCGCCGCAGAACGATGAAGCCAACGCAGGTCAGAGTCAGCACGCTGAATTGAAATCCGGTAAAGCGTCCGCCGAAAGTTGCCAGTAGCACCATCACTTTGTCTTGCCAAAGTCCAATCAAACCGGCGTTGGAACGCATCGCGTGGTATCCCAGGTTGTTAAACAGGAATGTGTCGGGAGATGCGAAGAAGAGAATCAGGGACGGAATGGTGCCGATGGCGAAGCCACCTGCGAACGACAGAAGACGAACCAGCCAGGGCCGCCTGTTCTGACGGAATATCCACCATAGGAATACGGGCGCGACCGCAACCACGTAGGAGCGAGTGTCGACACTCAGTCCGAACAAAACGCCGGCTGCCGCAATCCACCATTCCGAGGACGGCTGCGAGCGGCGGACAAAGATGACGTAAGCCAGAAACAGAAACAGGGCTGCTAAGGGGAACGTCTTTACAATTGGGAACCACGCAAAGACAAAGCTGCTGGATGCAAACAGAACGACCGCAGCCAGTCCCGCTATCCACTTGCCGGTTTCACGGCAGACATGCTCGTAGATCAGTCCGCCGAGAACGGCAGCCTGGACTGCGGAAAATACGCGGGCCGCAAACCATGAAATTCCCGTGAGCCTGAACCACGCGGCGTAGGCATAAGGCAGCAGCGGAGCCTGGGTGTAAAAGAAGTCCAGGTATGGCGCCTTGTGCTGCATCACCAGGCGCGATGCCAGCAGATAAAAACCCTCGTCGCCATCGATAAAGCGATGCTGGGAAACGAACAGGAAAAAGCCAGCCTGCAGAAGAAAGATGGGGATGAACAGCAGCTTGCATGTGCGCGTCATCTGTTGTCGTGCAGTTCCTGCTGCGGATTTATCCGGCATATTCGATCGCGAACTCGATCGTGGCCGTTTTTTCCAGCATGGCCGAGACCGAACAATACTTCTCCTTTGACAACCGCACGGCATCTTCCATCGCTTTGTGAGTCACATTGCCGCCGACGCGATAGATCACCCGGATGGAAGTATAGATCTGGGGGAAGTCGGCAGTGCGTTCGCCCGAGGCGCGCACCTCCAGGCTGGTGAAAGGCTCGCGTTTCTTGCTCAGGATTCCTACGACGTCACTCCCAGTGCAGGCGCAAAGAGCAATCAGCAGCAGTTCCACGGGGCTGTTCGCCGACTTTTCGGCGCCGGCGTCGACCACCATGGCATGGCCGCTGCTGGCCTCACCGAGGAAACGTTGTTTGTCGGTCCAAAGTACGCGTGCTTCGATCAAGGGAACTCTCTCCTGCGCTTTTCGCTCTTCGCTAACAGCGAAAAGCGGCCCTACTTCGGTGGGTTGCCATTGCCACTGCCAGTACCGCTACTTCCGCTGCCGCCGTCGTGCTTCTCGTAAATGGAATATTGGCCTTCCGGCCGCTTCAGCCGAACCGAAATCTCCTGCGCCGCCTGATTGATGTTGTAGTCGTCGCCGAATGTCTGGAAACCGTTGGCGATCACCTGCACACGCCATGTGCCGTAAGGAATCCCGTCGAAGTGCGTCTTACCGTCGTTATCGGTCTTCAGCTCAAATCCGCTTTTCGCCTGCTTGCCGTGCTGTCCCACCGGATGCAACACAACCGCGGCATTGCGTATCGGCTTTCCGGTATCGTCTTTCAGCACCACGAAGCTCAGGAACGACTGCGGCCCTTCATCCTTCTTGTCGCTGGCCATCAGGACCACGGAAATCAGGGCGGCCGATAAAAGAAACAGCAGGAGGCGCGGCGTCTTCATGTGGACATTCTAGACCAGTTTTGATTGAGCACGTTCTCCTTGCCAGAACCGCCGGCCAGGCGCAATTGCTGCTGACAGCGGCGGGCATTATGATGATCCTATGAACCTCGGCCTGCAAGAGATGATCTTCATTCTTGTGCTCGCCTTGGTGCTAGTGGGTCCGCGTAAGCTGCCCGAAGTGGCACGGCAGTTAGGCAAGTTCCTCGCAGAGTTCAAGCGCGCCAGCAATGAGTTCAGAAGCCAGCTTGAAACCGAAATGCTGAACATCGAGTTGGAGGAGCGCGCCAAAAAGCAGGACGAAGGTCCGAAGCTGCTCCCGCCGGAGCAGCCATGGGAGCGGGTAATGAAGCCCATCACCGACTCGGTCAGCCGGGCGAGATCGGAATTGGTTTCCATCGCGAACCCCGATCCTGAACCGGTCAAGATCAGCGCGCCGCAGGCTCCGCCGATCGACCAGCCTTCCTCGTCCGCTAAAGCTGTGGAAACAGACTGATCATGCCCAGCCCCGTCCTGGAAACCGCCCAGCAACGTGCCTCCGAAGAAATGACGGGCATGAGCTTCCTCGCTCATCTGGAGGAGCTGCGCCGCCGCATCATCCACAGCGCCCTTTACGTGGTGGCTGGCTTTGGCGTCTGCTGGGGGTTCCACGAGCGCATCTTCGCCATCATGCAGAGGCCCATCATGACGGCGCTGGCCAGTCATCACCTGGATCAGAAGCTGGTCTACCTGAACCCGACCGATCCCTTCAACATGTACTTGAAGGTCTCGTTTCTGGCCGGGATCTTCGTGGCATCGCCGTTTGTGCTATACCAGGTGTGGGCCTTCATTGCGCCGGGACTCTATCGCCACGAGCGCCGCTACGTCTTGCCATTCATGTTCAGCACGGTGGGACTGTTCCTGGCTGGCGGTTACTTCGGCTACAAGATGGTCTATCCTGCCGCCCTGGATTTCCTCATCAGCTTCAGCGGCCAGTTCACGCCCATGATCACGGTCCAGGAATACACCGATCTGTTCCTGACCATTATTGCCGGCCTGGGCATCGTGTTTGAAATGCCGATCCTCGTCTTCTTTCTTTCACTGATGGGGATATTGAGCGCCGGCTGGATGTGGCGCAACTTCCGCTACTCCATTCTGGTCATCTTTATCATCGCGGCGATTATCACACCCACGACCGACATCATGAACATGTGCATCTTCGCCGCGCCCATGATCGTGCTCTACGTGTTGAGCATCGGCATCGCCTGGTTCGTCCATCCCACGCAGCGCAAGAAGCGCGCAGCGAAATCATCAGCGAGCAATTAGCAACTAGTTTTTCAGCTGCCGGCCTCTGGTGACGGCCCGAACACTGCGCAGGGGGCCTCCCTTGCAGCCGTGCGCACAGGGAGCCGAAAACGAACCTTCGATTTGCCCCGGCGTCGTCGCCTGTGGCAAAGTTTTTCTGCCATGCTTTCCCGTCCCGAAACGACCGAATACGCCGAGTTCTACAAGAACTACATCGCCCTCGTTCCCGAGGGCCCAATCCTCGACTTTCTCGCCAAGCAGCCCGGCGACTACCGCCGGCTCCTCGCCGGAGTCTCCGACGCCGAAGCCATCGCTCCCACCGCGCCTGGCAAGTGGAGCATCAAGCAAGTCTTGGGGCACATTTCCGACACCGAGCGCATCATCAGCTATCGCGCGCTGCGCTTCGCTCGGGGCGATCAGACGGAATTACCGGGCTTCGAACAGGACGATTTTGTCCGCGAGGCGGGCTCAAATTCCCGCAGCGTGCAAGATCTGCTGGCCGAGTTCGAGAACATTCGCAAAGCTACCATCGCTCTCTTTAGCTCGCTTCCGCCCGGCGTCGATACGCGAGCAGGCTTAGCCAATGGCAATCACCTCAGCGTCCGGGCGCTGGCTTACGTTGCCGCCGGGCACGCGCAGCATCATTACGAAATGTTGAAGGCCCGCTCGTGGCAAGGCGTCGCTTAAGCAAGCCCTGATCAGGTCTGGCTCTTCGAAGGAGACGGCCTTGAGGCCGCCGGTAGGCGTTCCGCCGGCTCCTTAGGTTCAGCCCACCGAACTCGGCGGGATTGTTATACTGAAGAACGTTATGGGAATCGTGAAGAACATTGCCGCGATCGCCAAAGGCATGAGCGTTACCTTCATGGAGATGTTCAAGCCCACAATCGTCGAGAACTATCCCGACGGCCCCGGCCCCACTCGCGGAGCGATGTTCCAGGACCGCTTCCGCGGCATGCATGTGCTGCAGCGCGACGAAAACGGGCTGGAGAAGTGTGTGGCCTGCTTCCTCTGTGCGGCCGCGTGTCCCTCAAATTGCATCTATATCGAAGCGGCGGAGAACACCGAAACCAACCGCGTCAGCGGCGCCGAACGTTACGCCAAGGTCTACAACATCGATTACAACCGCTGCATCTTCTGCGGCTATTGCGTGGAAGCTTGCCCCACCGACGCCATCACCCACGGCCACGGCTTTGAACTGGCAACCTACAATGCCAGCAGCCTGATTTATCGCAAGGAGCAGTTGCTCTCCGGCACGCCCGCGCACGAGGGCGCAAACGCCGTCTTCAGCCAGTACGAAACCGGCCGTCTCATACCCAACAAGTAGCTGAAGCCTATTCGGTGCAGGCGCCCATCCTTTCGCGCCTTTTTCCTGGTTGCCACTTTTGTCGCAAACCCTCCTGAAAGTTTTGCAATAAGCTTGACGCATCACTACAATGTATTAATATACGTTGATGCGTATATTTATCCGATGTCGAAACTGTCGCGCCAAGTTGTAATCCGGGAGCTGATCAACGACCAGGAGGTCAGCAGTCAGGACGAACTGCGGCGATTGCTGTTCCGGCGCGGACATCGGGTGACCCAAGCGACATTGTCGCGGGACATCCACGAACTGGGGTTAGTAAAGACGGATGACGGTTACAAGCTGCCGCAGGGCGAGGATTCCGAACCGTCTCTTCCGTCGATCGAGCGTCTCATCGAGACCTTCGTGTACGACGTGAGGACGGCGCTGAACCAGGTGGTGATCAAGACCAGCGCCGGCAGCGCCCAGCCCGTCTCGGCGGCAATTGACGCCGAGGAATGGGAGGAAGTTGTGGGTACCATCGGCGGCGACGACACGATCCTGGCGATTACGCCTAGCGCAAGAACGGCCGCCCAGCTCGCGCAACGTTTGCGCAAGTATTTTGCGTAGGAGGCCGTTCGAAACTTAATTGCTGTCATCCCGAGCGGAGTCGAGGGATCTGCGGTTCTGGAATCACGATGAACGCTTCGCTACAACCCGCGGTCTTCGGCGCCACCGGATATTCCGGCTTCGAATTGGTGCGTCTGCTCGCGCGGCATCCCGGAGCCTCGAAGCCGATTTTGGTGCGCCGCAATGGCGAGAGCGGCGGCTACGCTGATCTTAGCGAGGCCTATCCCCAACTGGCAGGCAACGGCGGCTTTCCATTCCAAAATTTCTCGTGGCAACAGATGAAGAATGCAGGAGTGGACGTCGTGTTCTTGGCCACGCCGCATGAGTTTTCGCGCGAACTGGCGCCGCAGGCGATCGCGCAGGGTTTTCGCGTGATCGATCTGAGCGGCGCATGGCGGCTGAAGCAAACGGAGAATCGCGCGGTATATGGTTTTGCCGAAAACCCGGAAGACGCCCCTCTCGATAGTTCCGCGGTTTACGGTTTGCCGGAGTTGCACTCAAGTGAAATCAAGAATGCCAAGCTGCTGGCCAATCCCGGCTGCTACGCGACTTCGATCATCCTCGCGCTGGCGCCATGGATTCGCGCCGGCTTCGTCGATGTCGAGCATGGCATCGTCTGCGATTCCAAGTCGGGGGTCTCGGGGGCCGGGAAGACGCCTTCGACGAAAACCCATTTCGTGGAGGTTGATGGAGACTTTTCCGCCTACAGCGTTTTTGGACACCGGCACTCGGGGGAGGTGCTGGAGCAGCTCGGGATCGGTGGCGGGTCGCTGCAATTTACGCCGCATCTGCTGCCGATCCCGCGCGGCATCCTCTCCACGATCTACGTGAAGCTGGCGAAGCCGGTGACCTCGGAAGAGCTGGAGCAAACGTTAGTCGGCTTCTACGCACATAAGCCCTGGGTGCGCGTCTTCGGCGCAGCACGTTTACCGCAGATTAAGTTTTCACTGAACACGAACTACTGCGACATCGGTTTCTCGCTATCGCCCGATGGCAAACGTGCCGTGCTGGTGTCATGTCTCGACAATCTTCTGAAGGGCGCGGCCGGACAGGCAGTACAAAACATGAACCTGATGTTCGGGCTCGACGAGAAAGCGGGGCTGCAATGAAGTTGGTGGTAAAAATCGGCGGCGCCGCGCTCGACGACAAACAGCTTGTCAGCAAATTTTCCAAGACGATCCCGAGCCTGTGCCGCGAGGGACACAAGCTGGTCATCGTTCACGGTGGCGGCGCGGCGCTCACTCGCACCCTGAAGCAGCTGGGTTGCGAATCGACTTTCGTCAACGGCCTTCGTGTTACCGATTCCAAAACCCGTGACGTAGCCATGATGGTCCTCGCTGGCCATCTCAACAAGCAACTGGTCGCGGCCATCGGCGGGGCGGGTCAGCCTGCCATTGGGATCTGTGGCGGCGACCTGCGCATGGTGCTGGCGTCGAAAAAGAAGCAGCCCGATCTCGGCTTTGTCGGCGAAGTCTGCACCGTCGACGCGCAGTGGATCGAACGTTTCTGGAATGCCGGCGTGGTCCCCGTTATTGCGAGTCTCGCGCTGGGCTTCGACGGCGAATACTACAACGTAAATGCCGATCAGATGGCCTCGGCCTTTGCGGTGGCTTGCGATGCTGACGCTCTCGTTTATCTTACCGATGTTGCGGGCGTGAAAGATGCCGAGGGAGCGATTATTCGCTGGCTCGACGTCGATGCCATCGCCGCCATGGTGCAGCACGCCACGGTAAGCGGAGGCATGCTGCCTAAACTGGAAGCCTGCACCAGTGCTCTGAAGAAAGGCGTGACGCGGGTGCGAATTCTGCCGGCAGCGCGCGCCGAGGTTCTTCCTGGATTCTTTACCCACCCTATCGATTGTGGCACCGAGGTGATTGCCTCGTGAACCACTTTGTCCATATCTTCCAGCCCACCGAGCGCAAAGATGGCGCCTGGCCTGGACCGCGCTTCGATCGCGCCTTAGAACGACGTTCGTAGACGCTGTTTCACCGTCGCTTTTCCCGGCATTGTTCATTCTTGTTTTTTTATCTTCTGGTGGACCCAGAAGGAGGTACGACATTGATTGCTACTACCGTTTTTCCAGGAGCGAGTTCGAGTTCTTACGCTTATCGCAGCGTGACCGGGCGCGACCTGATTTCGATCCAGGACTTCTCGGCTGACGAACTCGCCTGCGCGCTGGAGCTGGCGGCGGCCATGAAGGCTCGCCCCGCGGATTTCCGCGGCATTTTGTCGGGCAAGCAGATTGTGCTGTTCTTCGAGAAGCCCTCGTTGCGCACGCGGTTGACGTTCGAAGCCGGCATCAACAGCCTGGGCGGCACGTCGTTTTTCGTCGATCAGACGCAGTCGCGTCTTGGTGCTCGCGAGAGCTTGAGCGATGTCGCACACAATCTGGAGCGCTGGATCGATGGCATTGTGCTGCGCACCTTCGCTCACGAAACTGTGACCACGATGGCGCAGCACGCTTGCATTCCGGTGATCAACGCGCTCAGCGAACTGGAGCATCCCTGCCAAGCCATGGCCGACATGCTCACCTTGCAGCAGCACTTCGGCGATCTGCGAGGCGTGCGTCTCGCCTATGTTGGCGACGGCAACAATGTCGCGAATTCGCTGATGCTGGCTGCCGCGAGCCTGGGCGCTTCGATCTCCGTCGGCACGCCTCGCGGTTATGAGCCTGATGCACGCATCACCGACTCGGCCCGCGAACTCGCTGCTGTTTCTGGTGCCAGCGTCGCTGTGGTGAATGATCCGCTCGAAGCCGTTGCTGGCGCCGACGCTGTTTACACTGACGTGTGGGCCAGCATGGGGCAGGAAGACGAAGCCGCTGACCGCAGCAAAATCTTCGCGCCCTTTCAGGTCAACCAGAAACTGTTCTCCTATGCCGCCAAACACGCAGTGTTTATGCACTGTCTGCCGGCGCATCGTGGAGACGAAGTTAGTGCGGCGGTCATCGATTCGCCGCGTTCCGTTGTTTTCGACCAGGCTGAAAATCGCCTGCACGTTCAGAAATCTATTCTTGTTTTGTTGCTGGAAGGCGGTATCCACCGCTTCCCGCCGAGGAGTGCCAATGCGTGAAAAAGTCGTACTTGCTTATTCCGGTGGGCTCGATACGTCAATCATCATCCCGTGGCTGAAGAAAAACTATGACTGCGACGTTATCGCGTTCGTTGCCGATGTCGGCCAGGGCGACGACATCGATGCGGTCGTCGAGAAAGCTTACGCCACCGGCGCGTGCAAGGTCGTCGTCGAAGATCTGCGGCAGGAATTCCTGACCGACTACGTCTTCCCGGCTATCCAGGCGGGCGCAGTCTACGAACACAAGTATCTGCTGGGAACTTCGCTGGCCCGGCCGATCATCGCGAAGTACCAGGTCGAAGTTGCGCTGCGCGAAGGAGCGACTGCGGTCTCCCACGGCTGCACCGGCAAGGGCAACGATCAGGTGCGCTTCGAGCACGCTTACCAGGCGCTGGCTCCGGAGCTGAAGGTCATTGTGCCCTGGCGCGAGTGGAACCTGCAGTCGCGTGAAGACTGTCTCGACTACGCCGAGCAGCATGGAATTCCCGTGGCTCAGAGCCGCGAGAAGATCCACAGCCGCGACCGCAACCTACTGCATGTGAGCCATGAAGGCGGCGAGTTGGAAGATCCCAACAACGCGCCCCTGCCGACAACCTGGACCTGGACCAAGTCTCCGCAGGATGCACCAGACGCGGTCGAGAAGGTGACGATCGAGTTCAGGCACGGCCTGCCGGTTGCGGTGAACGGCGTGGAGCTCGATCCCGTGGCGACCGTCGAAGTGCTGAACGAAATCGGCGCCCGCAATGCTATTGGCCGCGTCGACCTGGTCGAGAACCGCTTCGTCGGCATCAAGTCGCGCGGCTGTTATGAAACGCCGGGCGGCACATTGCTGCTAACCGCACATCGCGAACTGGAAGCGCTGTGCCTCGACCGTGAGCTGTCGCACTTCAAGCAGCACATCGGGCTCAAGTACGCAGAGGTCGTTTATTTCGGCCTGTGGTTCACGCCGCTGCGCGAGTCACTGCAGGCGTTCGTCGAGAGCTCGCAAGCCGACGTGAATGGCACGGTTACGCTGGCCCTATATAAGGGCAATGTCGAGGTCGCAGGACGCAAGTCGCAAACTTCGCTCTATCGGCCAGAAGTTGCCAGTTTCACCATGGGCGCAAGTTACAACCAGAAGGACGCCGAAGGTTTCATTCGCATTCTCGGCCTGCCGGCGCGCTCGCGCGCCATCATTCACGCCAAGCAACCCGAGGGAGTGCGGCATTTGCGTTCAACCGCGCGCAAGGAGGCAGTGCAATGAAGATGTGGTCGGGCCGCTTCAGTCAGGGGCCTGATGCCGAGTTCGAGCAGTGGCAGCGGTCATTTCCGTTCGACCACGTGCTGTTGCCGTATGAAGTTGCGGCCAGCAAGGCGCACGCCTCCGCGTTGGCGAAGGCTGGCGTGTTGAGCGCGGAAGAACTGGCAGCGACGCTGTTTGCGCTTGACCAGATAGGGCGCGAGGGGACGCCCGAGGCGGACGAGCCGACGATTGAAGACGTGCACCATTACCTCGAGACGCGACTGGTCGAGCTTATCGGCGAAGTCGGCTACAAGCTTCACACCGGCCGCAGCCGCAATGAGCAGATTGCTACCGACCTGCGGTTGTATGTGCGCGAGCAGATCGACGAAACGACGCGGCTGCTGGCGGACTTTGTCGGCGCGTTCGTTAAGCAAGCTGAAGCTGCAGGCGATAGTGCCATGCCAGCCTATACGCACTTGCAGCGAGCCGAGCCAGTTCTGGTGGCGCATTGGCTGTTGGCCTACGTCGAGATGTTCCTGCGCGACATCGATCGTCTCTCCGACTGTCGCAAGCGGCTGAATGTTTGCCCGCTGGGCTCGGGGGCGGTAGCGGGAACAATTCTGCCTCTGGATCGTGAGGCGATTGCAACGCAACTCGAGTTCGATTCCCCGACGGCGAACAGCATGGATGCTACGAGCGATCGTGATTTCGCCGTCGAGTTCGTGCAGGCGCTCTCATTCGTCGCCTTGCACCTCAGTCGCTGGGCCGAGGAGTTCATCCTGTTCTCGAGCACGGAGTTTGGCTTCGTTAAGCTGCCGGAAGAGTATTCAACCGGCAGCAGTGCGATGCCGCAGAAGAAGAATCCCGATGCGCTGGAGCTGATTCGCGGCAAGGCGGGCAAAGTTTTCGCCGAAGCAACAGCGTTGTTCATCGGCATGAAAGGCCTGCCGCTCGCCTACAACAAAGACCTGCAGGAATCACAGCAGCCTGTGTTCGCGGCAGCGCAGCAAGTGTCCAGCATGGTCCGCGTGGCCACCGGCTTCATGGGCGCGGTCGAATTCAATTACGCCCGCATGCAACAGGCTGCGACGTGCGGATTCATGAACGCCCAAGCGGCTGCCGCTTATCTTGTGCGCCAGGGCATTCCGTTCCGCCGGGCACACGAGCTCATCGGCAAGGCTGTACGACTCTGCGTCGAACAAGGTTGCGAACTTGAGCAACTGTCGAAGGGAGACTACTCGCTCTGCGGCATCGACGCCGATCAGCAGTTTTACAACGCGCTGGCACTCAAGGAAGTGTTGGCCATTCACAACGTCCCGGGAGGCACTGCCGCGACACATGTTCGCGAGGCCTTACAGACGGCGAAGGAAAAACCATCCCAATTTTTTGGAGTCGCCCATGCATGCACGTAGCGCGAAGCTTCCCGACGCATTTGTCATTGAGCTGTTGATCCAGGTCCATGTTGGCGATGGCACGCTGTTGCCGCGCTCGCTGGCGGAGATCTGCGAAAACATCCGCGATTTCACCGTGGTCGAACACGAAGGCGAGATCGTCGGGTGCGGCGCTCTACACCTGTATGGTTTGCACCTCGCCGAGATTCGCTCCATCACTGTAACCAACAAAGCGAAAGGCAGCGGCGCGGGCCGCGTGCTTATCGATGCGCTGTTGCAGGAAGCGGAGAAGCAAAGTGTGACCTGTGTTTGTCTGTTCACACGCATCCCCCAATTCTTCGCTCGCATGGGCTTTGACGAAGTGAAAAAGGAAGCGCTCCCTGACAAAGTACTCAAGGACTGCGTGCGCTGCCCTCGCCAGAACGCCTGCGACGAGATCGCGATGTACCGCGGCACTCTGCCGAAATCTACAGCCCGGCGCCGGCCGCATGCTGCGCAGAGCTACGTGCAGATCGCGCCGCAGCATGCATAGAACACACCTCGCTTGGCTCGTGCCGGCCTTCAGGCCGTCGTCAACGGCATCATATAAAAGCTGGGGCTGCGAGGGCCATTTTCGAATGATCCCCGCAGCCCCGACAACTTATTTGTTCGCCGCGAACGGGCGCGGAAGCCTGCCCTGAGCGCAGTCGAAGGGCGCCGCACTACCCGTACTCTCTTTACTTCAAATACTGCAGTAACTCCTTGAACTGCGGCGTCCCCGAGCAGCGCAGCAACTCGTACATCATCATCTCCGTCGAGGAGATTACCGCGCCAGCCGACTGCATGCGGTCAAGACCAATCTTCCAGTTCCACTCCGCGCGCGATCCCACTGCATCGGACGCGATGTGCACCAAGTAGCCTTCATTCAGAGCACCGAGAGCTGTCTGCATCACGCAGATGTGCGTCTCCATCCCACAAAGTAGGACAGTGTTGCGACTTCCTGGCAGCGACTTCAGCCGCGAGCGAAACTGATCGCTGCCGAAGCAACCGAACTCTAGCTTATCGATCGCAGGTACATCCGTCAGAAGCGACGCAATCTCCGGTACCGTCGAACCGAGTCCCTTGCTGTACTGCGTGGTTACCATCAGCGGAATCGACAGGATCTTTGCCAACCTTATTAACAGCTGCGAATTCTTCACCAGCGTTTCTTTGTTGAAGATCGGCGGCAACAGTTTTTCCTGAATATCGACGACGACCAGCGCGCAGTGCTCCGCTTCCATCGACTGGCGCGCAATTTCGGTCAAGTCGCTGGCGATTGCTACGCTTCCTATCATCGATGACATAGGCCCTCTTCAGAAGATGAAGTTTGCAGATTTCATTCTACCGCGCTTCGAACAGTCCGGATTGCGTCCGCGCTGCGCAGTGCGTGGCCCTACGATCCCGCCTCCGGTGAATGGGACGTTGGCAAGAGGGCTTCTATTATTATCAAAGGCCATCACTTGGCCGCCGTGGCGCTCCAATCCAACGAGGTTTTTAGAGCCTGCCCCGAGCTTGTCGGCACCGTCCAGAATCGCCGCATAAGCAGTGCCGACACAATCGATCGCAAGAATGCGGAGCCAGGAACTGGCGCCGTGAAGGGAATGGCAAGACCGACGTCAACTGCGTTTGACTGAAATGCTTAAGCTACTTGATAATTAAGCGACTGCCCCCTCGTTCAACGGCAGGACAGCTGACTCTGGATCAGCATATCGGGGTTCGAATCCCTGGGGGGCAGCCAATAAATACGCTGTTTTCCTGCAATTGTCATTCATCAAAACATCGTACACGCGCAATATCAATGACTTGGCACGCAGCCTGGTTGACCGCGTTCCGATAAGATTCTGGCATGATCAGGTGGCTCCGGCACTTCCTCGGCTGGCTTCGCAGCGTCTT
>Ga0181523_10001193_pt1 | contig 28059 bp, 19 predicted proteins | sample PEATcosm2014_Bin_43_FD_119752 | JGI IMG/M metagenome (GOLD analysis project Ga0181523, IMG submission 119752) | Peatland microbial communities from MTU Mesocosm Facility, Houghton, MI, USA - PEATcosm2014_Bin05_30_metaG | ecosystem: Environmental > Terrestrial > Soil > Wetlands > Peat | place... | reverse complement strand
TGCTGGTTAGCAGCCAACAGGTCCTTATGGTGACCCTGTTTCCGTCCGCACTGCAATTGCTGCCTGAGTGTTTCAGGACCGCTCCGCTGACAAAACACATACCCTCGCAGATGGACGCAGATGGAGTATTCTTTTTCCGCATCGGCGTTATTCTGCGAGGGTGTTCTGCGGGCAAATCCGGATTCGGTTGTGGCTTTGCCGCGCTGTAGCCGTTGCCCCTCTCTGCCGGATGGATCATCGGAACGGGTTGATGGCCCGAATGCCACTTTTCCGAATGACAAATGAGAAATTCTCAATGACAAATTTTCAATTCAGGTTCAGCGCTTTGGTTGCGGCTTGCCGCGCAGTGGCCATTGCCTCTCCCTGCCGGATGGATCATCGGAACGGGTTGATGGCCCGGATGCCGCCGTAGTCCTGGCCATGATTGAGATTAGAGAAGAATCTTGGTGTCAAGGAAGCGGGTGGCGTTCATGGGCTAGATCGCGGGTCAAACCAGACCAAAAACCCGACGTAAATGGTCAAATTTAGCCAGATCGAGGCGAAAGCCGCAACATGTTGCGGCTCTGTTGCGCCTCGTGTTGCGGCCTAAGTCCTTGACTATCAACACTTGTTGCGGTGTTGCGGGTTTTTCCGACCTATCATCTATTTGTCTTCCGGATTCAAGCAACGGAACGCCGCCGCCGCCAAGGCGCCTCCGGCAAAGTTGGCGAGAAGATAAAATGGACTTGCAAACCTGTGGAGCAGGAAGAAAATCAAGAAAAAGGCCCGCGCTGGTCGTGGGCAGGAACCCAAATGGGGAATGTCAGTTCAGGTCTCAAAAGGAAAAACTATGTCAACCGAAGCAAAATGCCCGATCCATCACATTGCCGGTGGCACGTCGAACCGCGATTGGTGGCCCAACCAGTTGAAGGTCGAACTCCTGCGCCAGCACTCCACCAAGTCCAATCCCATGGGCGAGGACTTCAACTACGCGAAAGAGTTCAAGAGCCTGGACCTGGCGGCGGTGAAGAAAGATCTCGCAGCGCTGATGACCGACTCGCAGGATTGGTGGCCGGCGGACTTCGGCCATTACGGACCGTTGTTCATTCGCATGGCGTGGCACAGTGCCGGCACCTACCGCACCGGTGACGGTCGCGGCGGCGGCGGCAGGGGCCAGCAGCGCTTCGCGCCGCTCAACAGTTGGCCGGACAACGTGAGTCTGGACAAGGCGCGCCGCCTGCTCTGGCCGATCAAGCAGAAGTATGGCCGGAAGATTTCATGGGCCGACCTCATGATCCTGACGGGGAACGTCGCGCTGGAAACGATGGGCTTCAAAACGTTCGGTTTCGGAGGCGGTCGTGAGGACGTCTGGGAGCCGGATCAGGACGTCTATTGGGGCGCCGAGACCACCTGGCTGGATGACAAACGCTACTCTGGTGACCGGAATCTTGAGAACCCGCTCGCTGCCGTGCAAATGGGGCTGATTTACGTCAACCCGGAAGGCCCCAACGGCAACCCCGATCCCATTGCCGCGGCGCGCGACATCCGCGAGACCTTCGCCCGCATGGCCATGAACGACGAGGAAACGGTGGCACTCATCGCCGGCGGCCATTCCTTCGGCAAGACCCATGGCGCCGGCCCTGCGTCCCATGTGGGTGCTGAGCCCGAGAGGGCCGGCCTCGAAGACCAGGGCCTGGGCTGGAAGAGCAGCTTCGGCGCCGGCAAAGGCGGCGACGCGATCACCAGCGGTCTGGAAGTCACCTGGGCCACTACGCCGACGAAGTGGAGCAATAATTTTCTCCAAAACCTGTTCGGGTACGACTGGGAACTCACGAAAAGCCCGGCTGGCGCCAATCAGTGGAGACCGAAGAATGGCGCCGGCGCCGGCACCGTGCCCGCCGCGCATGATGCCTCAAAGCGTATCGCGCCTTCCATGCTCACCACGGACCTCGCCCTGCGGTTCGACCCTGCTTACGAAAAAATCTCCCGCCACTTCCTGGAGAACCCGGATCAGTTCGCCGACGCATTCGCCCGGGCGTGGTTCAAGCTGACGCATCGCGATATGGGCCCGCGCGCGCGCTACCTCGGCCCGGAAGTTCCGGCGGAAGAACTCATCTGGCAGGACCCCATTCCCGCAGTGAACCACAAATTGATCGATGCGAAGGACGTCGCCTCGCTGAAGGACAAAATTCTGGCGTCCGGCCTGTCCGTCTCGCAATTGGTTTCCACCGCATGGGCGTCGGCGTCCACATTCCGTGGCTCCGACAAGCGCGGCGGCGCGGACGGCGCCCGTATTCGCCTGGCGCCGCAGAAGGATTGGGAAGTCAACCAGCCGAAACAGTTGGCGAAGGTGCTGGAGACTCTCGGCGGCATCCAGAGCGCATTCAACAAGACGGCGAAAGGCGGCAAGAGGGTCTCGCTGGCTGACCTGATCGTTTTGGGCGGCTGCGCCGGCATCGAACAAGCGGCGAAGAACGCCGGTCACAAGGTCACGGTCCCCTTCACGCCGGGACGCATGGATGCCTCGGCGGAGCAAACCGATGCGGCCTCCTTCGCGGTGCTTGAGCCTGTCGCGGACGGCTTCCGCAATTACCTCAAGGCCAAATACACCGTGTCAGCCGAAGCGCTGCTCATCGACAAGGCACAATTGCTGACCCTGACCGCGCCTGAAATGACGGTGCTCGTGGGCGGCATGCGCGTCCTGAAGACCAACTTCGGAGGGGCAAAACACGGCGTCTTCACCAGGCGACCGGAAGCGCTGACCAACGATTTCTTCGTGAACCTGCTCGACATGGGCACGGAGTGGAAGCCGGTCTCGCAAGACGCGGACCTGTTTGAAGGTCGCGATCGCAAATCGGGCAAGGTCAAGTGGACCGGCACGCGTATCGACCTGATCTTCGGTTCAAACTCCCAACTCCGGGCACTGGCGGAAGTTTACGGATGTCAGGACTCCCGGACAAAGTTCCTGCAAGACTTTGTGGCGGCGTGGAACAAAGTTATGAATCTGGATCGCTTCGACCTTGCGTGACCGCAGCCTTGGCCGGCAAAAGGCAATCTCATTTTCACGTCCAAATCTGCCGGTCCAGTGAACGGTATTGAATGGCTTCGGAGATGTGGTCGCTGGTGATTTTTTCGGAACCGGCCAGATCGGCAATCGTCCGCGCCACTTTCAACACCCGGTCATAGGCGCGCGCGCTCAAGTTCAAATCGGCCATGGCGAATTTCAACAGTTCCTTGGTCGCCTCATCCAGCGGACAATAAGTCTTCAATTCGCGCGGGCCCATCCGCGCATTGCAGGTGATTGTCCGCTTGTGGGCAAACCGTTCCTGCTGCCTTTTTCTCGCGCCAACCACCCGCTCGCGAATGGTGGCGGAATCCTCGCCTGTCCGTTCGGCGCTGATGTCGCGGAATTTCACCTGCGGCACCTCGACGTGCAAATCAATCCTGTCCAGCAACGGCCCGGAAATGCGGCCCAGATAATTCTGAATCTCGCGCGGCGAACTGCGCGATTCGCCCGGCATTTTGCCATCGGGCGTCGGGTTCATCGCCGCCACCAGCATGAACTGCGCGGGGAAGGTCATGCTTCCCGCCGCGCGGGAAATCGTCACATGGCCTTCTTCCAGCGGCTGGCGCATGGTTTCGAGCACGGCGCGTTTGAACTCCGGCAATTCGTCCAGAAACAACACCCCGTGGTGCGCCAGGGAGATTTCTCCGGGAGTCGGATTGGCATTGCCGCCAAGCAGGCCGGCGTCGCTCGCCGTATGGTGCGGGGTGCGGAACGGGCGGCGCGTGACTAGCGCCTGTCCGGGCTTGAGCAATCCGACGATGCTGTGGATTTTGGTGGTCTCCAATGCCTCCTCCAAAGTCAGGGGCGGCAAAATGGTGGTCAGCCTTTTGGCCAGCATGGATTTCCCCGTGCCGGGCGGCCCGATCAAAAGCACGTTATGCCCGCCGGCGGCGGCAATTTCCAAAGCCCGCTTGACCGATTCCTGTCCCTTGACTTCCGCCATGTCGGTTTCTTCCGTGAAAGACTGCTCGAAGATTTTGTTGAGATCGACTTGGGCCGGGTCGATTTTTATTTCCCCTTCCAGAAAAGCCACCGCTTCGCGCAAGTCGCGCACAGGAATGACCTGCAACCCGTCCACCACCGCCGCCTCGGCCGCATTTTCCACCGGCACCAACAGTCCCGCGCTGCCCTCGGCCCGCGCCCGCCAGGCGATGGGCAGAACGCCTTTGACTGGGCGCACCGCGCCGGTCAGGGCCAGTTCCCCTACCATAACAAAATTGTCCAATTGATCCGCCTGGAGTTGGTCGCTGGCCGCCAACATGCCGATGGCGATGGGCAGATCGAAGCCAGGCCCTTCCTTTTTCACGTCAGCCGGCGCGAGATTGATTGTCGTCCGGCCCATGGGAAATTTGAACCCCGAGTTGGTCAATGCCGTGCTGACCCGATCCTTTGACTCCTTCACCGCCGCATCCGGCAACCCGACGATGGCCACCACAGTATCCCCCCAACCTGAATTGACCTCCACCTCGACGGGGAAGGCTTCGATGCCATTGACAGCGGCGGACAAAACACGGGCCAACATGGGTGGATGTTGGGCGAATACGGGCGCAAGGGCAATGCGGTTTTTGCGGCTGTTGGTTCCCGGGAGATTGGCGGACGGTGGGCGGGCGGACGAGTCGGCCATGCCGCGGCGCTATCAAGCATTTCAGTTCAAATGCCGATAGACAACCAGTGTCTTTGAGCATGAAATCGTCCTGGAAACTCTATTTGACATTGCCGATCCTGTTGCTTGTCCTGGCCGCGCTTCCTTCCGCTCCGGCCAGAGGCTCCCAATTCTTCCAGCCCATTCCGGGAGACCCGATGCTGGAGCCGTGGCGCTGGCGGGTTTTCCCCGAACTGAACGGCCTCGGCGTCCGATGCATCGGTGAGGGCAAGGCTGGAAAGATCTGGTTCGGCACGACCGAAGGTGCCTGGTCCTATGACGGCCTGCAATGGGCCGCTTACGGAAGAACAAATGGCCTCCCCGGCGGCGTGGATGTTTTTTACACCGGCTCCGGCGGCCTGGTGTATGCCGGCGGCGCTTGGGGAGTCGCGTGGTTCACGGGCAAGTATTGGAACCCCGTTTGGCTCTTTCAGAAACCAGGTTCCCGCGTCGTGAAATCTTTCCCCGTCATAAAAGGCCTGGCGGTGGGACGCGACGGCACGCTCTGGGCCGCCACGAGCTGGGGCGTTTTGCGCCACAGGAGTCGTGACTGGGTCTTCTACACCGGCAGGGAGGGCGGTGCCCTGATGCAAGGGAATTCCAACTGGCCGGCGATCCGGGTGGAAATGCTGCCCGACGAGATTTTGTCCAAGCCGCACGGCCCGGAGGATTCGACCAACCGATTCGACTTCTGCGCAGTGCGTGAGGACCGGTCGGGCCGTGTCTGGCTGGGGACAGAAGCCGGAGAGGTGCTTTGTTTCAGGCGGCACAAGGCCGCTGCCTATTCAACCCGCGCGCCGGAGGAATTAGACGGGAAGTGGACCCTTTACAATGAATCGGACGGCCTGAGCCTCAACCCCTGCCCGTGCATCCTCCAACTCAAGGACGGGACTGTCTGGGTGATGAGTGCTGAATCGCCGGGCCGGGCGAATCAATATGACGGGAAAAAGTGGACACGCAATCCACTGCCGGGAATGAGCGCGCCTGTCGATGGCAGTTCCGTGATGCAAACGCGCGATGGAGTTTTCTGGTTCGGCTGCAATGGAACCGTCGCCGCCAATCGTGACGGCCATTGGCGGGTTTATGAAGCGCCCAAAGCGCCCATCCCAAACGCGCGCACGATTCTTTTCCAAAGCTCGGACGGTGCCCTATGGATTGCCGGACAGGACGCCGAAGTGCTCCGCCTCGATTATCAGACGCCCCGCTGGACCACCTATCAGGCACTGAATTTCCAGTGGGAAAGTCCCAAAGGCGCGCAATGGTTCCTCCATCTCGACGGCCGGGTGGTCGTTCACGATGGAGCCAGGTGGACCAGCTATGGAGTGGAGGACGGGGTGATTGACTCGCCCACCTCGATCCTGGGGACGCGGAATGGAGACGTCTGGGTCGCCGGCAGCCACAATCACACCGCGGCCAGTGCCCGCTTCGACGGCGCGAAGTGGAGGCGCTTCATCCATGACGATTTGTCCTGGGGTGTGGATTGGCGTTGCCTCTTCGAGTCATCCAACGGCTCGGTTTGGTTTGGGGCGGCGGCGGAATCGGCCGGTCCCGGCACGAATTACCTGTATGGCTTGAAGGAGTACCGCAAGGGCAAATGGTACCATTACACCGTCCGGCCCTACACCATGTTGCCGCCCCAGCATGGAACCAACGTGTTCAAATTCGCCGATCCCGCTGTTACTCCCGCCGGCAAGTTCCATGGCCTCGGAGAATCGCGGCGCGACGGGAAATTCTGGAAGGTGGATTCCTCGCTCAGCTTCTCTGACGGAAAGAAATCGGGCTGCCTCACCTTCAAGCAAATTACTGAAATGGGAGCCATCGAGACGCTGTTCACCAGCAAGGAAGGCGAGCTGTGGGTCGGCTCGCGACAGCATGGCGTCTTCCGCTATGACGGGGAGCAATGGCAGCATTACCACGTCAAGGAGGGTCTGGTGGCCAACACCATTCGCGGCCTCGCCCAGACCGCCGACGGCAGCATCTGGGCCGCGACCGACCGCGGCGTCAGCCGCTTTGATGGCCGGGATTGGACCTCCGATGTCCTGCCGCCCGCGTTGAACATACCCCGGGAAGGCGGCAGCCTGAAAGCCTCGCCTTCCGGGACGCTCTGGCTCAACCGATGCCCGCAAAATTGGACCCGCCGCGCCTGGCCCCAGTCCGCCCCATTCGACCCGACCGAATCCGAGTTTTGGACCGTGTGTTTCCAGATGAACCGCGCCGCGCCCCAAACCAGCATCGCCCCCGCCTCAGGGAATGTGCCCCAGCCGGGCAACCTGACCCTCTCCTGGAAAGGCGCAGCCCCCTGGCACACAACAGACGATTCGCGCCTTCAGTATTCCTACCGCATGGATTCCGGTCCGTGGTCTCATTACAATGCCGAGCGGCAGCATTCGTTCTTCTCACTGCCAACCGGTCAACACCACTTCGAAGTCCGGGCGCGCGATGACGATTTCAACGTGGACCCGCGCCCGGCGACCGTGGATTTTGTCGTGTTGCCGCCAGTGTGGAGACAAGCCTGGTTCCTGGAGCTGGTCACAGTCTTTACCGGAATCATTGCCATTCAAGCTGCCCGCATCATTTCCCGCGGGCGTCATCTTCGCCGGACCAACCGCGCCCTCGCCGCCGAAGTCGAGGAGCGCAAGCGCATCCAGGCCGAAGTCGAACAGGCCCAGAAACAGTTGCTGGAAGCCTCCCGCAAGGCCGGCATGGCCGAAGTCGCCACCAACGTCCTCCACAACGTCGGCAATGTCCTCAACAGCGTGAATGTCTCCGCGGACCTGCTCGCGGAACGCGTCCGGAAATCGCAACTCGACACCCTGCCAAAACTGGCCGAGTTGGTGGCCGAACATGCGCACGAGCCAAATTTCCTGGCGGAACACGAGAAGGGCAAAATGGTTCCCGCCTATTTGAAACGGTTGAGCGGCTGCGCGATGGCGGAGAAGGGCGAAACTTTGAAGGAACTCGACTCATTGCGGCAGAACATCGAACACATCAAAGAAATTGTCGCCATGCAGGAGGAGTTCTCGGAATTGGCGGGCTTCACCGAATCCATCAAACTGACAGACCTCGTCGAAGATGCCTTGCGCCCCAATGAGCGTGCCTTCGCCGAAGCCCGCGTGCGATTGGTCCGCGAGTTTCACGAAAACGTGACCATCGTCGTCGAGAAACACAAGGTGCTGCAAATTATCGTCAACCTCATCCGCAACGCCAAAGACGCCTGCGAGGATTCAGGTAATGACGGGCGGCAGGTCGGCGTCCGCACTTCCCGCGCGGGCACGGATCGCGTGCGGATCGAAGTGCGCGATAACGGGGCCGGCATCGCGAAGGAGAATCTGACCCGGATTTTCAACCAGGGCTTCACGACCCGCAAGAGCGGCCGCGGTTTTGGCCTGCATGGCGCGGCCAACGCCGCCAGGGAAATGGGCGGCAGCCTCACGGCGCAGAGTGACGGGCCGGGCCTGGGCGCGATCTTCACCCTTGAGTTCCCCATCGACGAGGCCTCAGCGGTGGAAGGCGCCGGAAATGGGAACGGTTTCGAAAGTGTCTCAACCCGGAAAGCGGCGCTTGCAGTGGCAGCCGGAAATGAACCATGAAACAAACAATGAAATTTTCATGGTTGGCTCTGATTTTGGCGCCTTTGCCCGTCCCCATTATTTACAGTGTTCTGCTCGAGATGGCGAATCTCGGCAAAAGTCCCATTCTGGCAATCCTCTTCTTTGCAACATTGGGCTGTGTTGTGTCTTATGGCGCGACCCTGTTCCTCTTCTTGCCGTGTCTATTCGTGGTCTCCAGATTCATCCCACTGACCGGCCGCCTGACTTGCCTCACGGGAACGCTGCTTGCGGCCGTGGTGTATCTCCCCGTCACATGGGAGTGCTACGCCTCAAGTGGCGTTGACTCAGGACCGCCGGAAGGGACTTTTATACATTATCTTCGACAATACGGTTTTGGCTGGGATTTCTGGGCATTTCTAGTGGCGGGGCTGGTAACGTCGATGCTGTATTGGTTTCTGGCGAATCTGGCTTCCAAAAGACATCCTCAAACATTTGCGGGCATTGACGCTTGACAAGAGCCGGGGTTGAGGGCATCGTTCGGCGCGACAAATGCAACTGACGGGAACAAATTATTTTGGCAAGCGCGAAGCCTGGTCCATGTGGATGGCCCGGCGCATCTCCCGTCCCGCCTGGCAGACCGCCATTAAAGTCAATCACCCCGGACAGCAGGAGGAACGAGCCTAGCGCGACCCAGCCAAAGGATTTTCCGAGCCTGCTTGCCGAAAGGTCAGCAGGCTCTTTTTTTGCCATGAACACGAAAGAGCCAGCCTTGCTGTCGAGTTTGCGGGCGCTGCCGCGTCCGGCCTGGATCCTGTTTTTGGGCACGTTTTTGAACAAGTTCGGCACGTTCGTCCTGCCGTTTCTGACGCTCTACTTGACTCAGCGCGGGTTCACGCTCAACGACGCCGGCCTGGCCATCAGCGCCTACGGCGTCGGCGGCCTCATGGCGTCGGTTCTCGGCGGACATCTGGCGGACGCGATCGGACGGCGCAAAACCATCGCGCTCTCCATGTTCTCGGTGGCGGCGGCGATGGTGCTGTTGTCGCAATCGAACAGTCTGCCGGCCATCATCGCGGCGACGTGGCTGGCGGCGCTGACCGGCGAGTTGTATCGCCCGGCAAGCAGCGCGCTGCTGGCGGACCTGGTTCCACCGGAACTGCGGGTGACGGCGTATGCCGCCTACCGGATGGCGTTCAACGCGGGGTTCGCGTTTGGTCCGGCCACGGCGGGTTTTCTGGCCGCGCGCGGCTATTTCTGGTTGTTCGCGGGCGACGCGGGGACCTCGGTGTTGTTCGGTTTGATTGCGCTGGCGGCGTTGCCGGCCGGGTTGCCCGGCCGGCGGAACGAAGGCGGCTGGAACGGCGATCTCAAGGCGCTGGCCGGGGACGGAAAATTTCTCCGTGTCCTGTGCGGGGCCTTTTTCATTGCGCTGGTGTTCCTGCAAATCAGCTCGACGTTCAGCCTGCATGTGACGCGCCAGGGATTCCCGGCGGCGGTTTACGGACTCATTCTGTCGCTCAACGGCGTGCTGGTGGTGTTCTGCGAACTGCCGTTGACCTCCCTGACCCGGCGTTTCCCCGCGCGCCTCGTGATGGCGGCGGGCTACCTGCTGATCGGGGCGGGATTTTCCCTGAACGCCTTCGCGCATTCGGTCCCGGCATTGGTGGCGTGTGTCGTCATCTTCACCTTTGGGGAAATGGTGGCGATGCCCGTGTCGGCTGCTTACATCGCGGATTTGGCCCCGGCGCATTTGCGCGGCCGTTACATGGGAGTGTATTCGCTGACGTGGTCGGCGGCGTTGGTCTTCGCGCCGCAAATGGGCATGAGGCTCTTTGGCATTTCGCCGACGCTGCTGTGGCTGACATGCGGGGCGCTGGCATTGCTGGCGGCGGCGATCATTCTCCCGCTCTCCCGCGTCGGCGGAGACAGCGATTTTTCCCGTGCGAATTCCCGTCCGGCGGGTGCTAATTGTAGAAGATGATGATGTCCGACTCAGAATTGCTGGCGCGGTTCGCCCGAACCCGTGCCGAGGACGCTTTCGCTGAACTCGTGCGGCGGCACGTCAATCTCGTTTATTCCTCTGCGCTCCGGCAGGTGGGCGGCGATGCGCACCTCGCCCAGGATGTCGCGCAGACCGTTTTCAGCGATCTGGCCCGCAAAGCGCCCGCGCTCGCTCGTCGTGGCACCCTCACCGGCTGGCTTTATACCAGCGCGCGGTTTGCCGCGTCCAAAATTGCGCGCGCGGAAAACCGCCGTCGCGACCGCGAGGAAAAATTTATGAGCGAACCAAACGAAGCCGGGTCTGAAACCGACTGGGAAAAACTCCGCCCTGTCTTGGATGAAGTCATGCACCAACTCCAGGAAACTGACCGCGAAGCCATCCTGCTGCGCTATTTTGAAAACCGGCCGTTTGCTGAAATCGGGGCGCGCTGCGGCCTGAACGAAAACGCCGCGCGGATGCGCGTGGAGCGCGCGTTGGATAAACTGCGCGGCCTGCTCGCAAAACGCGGCCTGACCACGGTCGCCGCGCTGGCCTCGGTCCTTTCAGTCCACGCCGTGCAAGTTGCTCCCGCCAGTTTGGCCGCCACGATTGCCACCACTTCGCTTGCCGGTGCGGGGGCCGGAATGTTCACGTTTTGGAATATTCTGAACATGACCAAATTAAAACCCGGCCTCGGCGTTCTCGTTGTGGCCGCCGCCTCCACCGCCTTGATCGTCGAGCATCACGCTGGGGAAAAACTGGGCGCGGCGAACGAATCCTTGACCCAACAAATCGCCCAACTGAAAGCCGGCAACGAAGGCCTTTCCAACCTCGCCGCCCGGGCGAAGAAATCCGCATCACTGCCAGACGGCCAGTTCAATGAATTGCTGCGGCTTCGCGGGGAAGCGGGAATGCTTCGGCAACAAACCAATGACCTTGCCCGGCTCCGGCGGGTGAACCGGAAATTCCTTTCACAAGTGGCGGCGCAACCTGAATCCACCAACCAATTGTCCGCGGAAGACCAATTCACGCTGCGACAAACGCACGCCGTTGACGCCATGAACACACTTCTCACTGCGGTTGAAAATTACGCGGCAAAGCACAATCACCAATACCCCGCAAGCCTTGAGCAACTTGCGGCCTCTGGCGCTCTTGGCGTCACCAACTTTGCCGGCAATCTTGGACTGGATGATTTTGAATATATGAAGGACGGCGCGGTGAACTGGCAAGGCGATAAGGACATTCTCCGCCTCCGAAACCCGCTTCCAAGGTCCGGGGGATTTCCATCGGTGATAATTGCGGGCGGATTGGACGATGCCGGCCGCTCCCGTACCGCCATATGGAATTGGGCCGGTCCTGACCCGGTTCAGACTTCACCAGCGCCCGATCCATAAAGCAATGAACCTGGCCAAATTCAAATTCGGGCTTGGCGCCCTCGTCGTGTTCGGCGCGTCCAGCGCCCTGATCGTGGAGCATCAGGCCCGGGAGAAATTGGGCGCGGCGAACGAATCATTGACGCAACAATTCGCCCAACTCAAGGCCGACAATGAAACCCTTTCCAACCTCGCTGCCCAGGCAAAGAAATCGGAATCATTGCCAGACGGCCGGTTGGATGAATTGGTGCGGCTTCGCGGCGAAGTCGGAATGCTGCGACAGCAAACCAATGAGCTTGCCGGACTCCAGCAGGAGAATCAGAAACTCCTTTCCCGGGTTGCGGCGCAATCTGAACCCGCCGATCAATTGTCCGCTGCTGACCAATTCACGTTGCGCCAAACGCACGTCCAAAACGCCTTGAACACCCTGCTTGCGGCGGTCAAGAGTTATGCAGCGAATCACAATGGCCAAACCCCCGCAAGTTTTGACCAGCTCACAGCTTCCGGCGAGCTTGCGGCCACCAACTTTCCCGGCAATCTTGGACTGGATGATTTTGAATTTATGAAAGCCGGGACGGTGGACATGCAAGGCAGGAAGCTGGTTCTCCGCAACCGGATTCCAATGCCAAGACCGGAGGGTGACTCAGTGTGGGTTTACGGCTCAATCGATGGCAGTGGCGGCATCATTTCAACGCCTGCGAATTATGCGAATTTTGATCCTGGCCCAACCCCGGCTTCCCCACCGCCCAATCAATAGTTTCATTGGCTTTCATTTCAACTAACGATGCCATTTGACATGGCAAATGGTAAGCACAAATCTAATCTTAATCTCTGAGGATTAGATTCTTACCATTGAACTCTCGTCGAATTTTCTCTCAGATTTTGTATCCGTGGTTATCCTGTCCATCCGTGGTTGAAATTTAAAAATCTTTGACTAAGATTAAGATTAGGATTAGGAGCTGAGGAAGCCAGCGCCGCTTCTTGCATGGTGTGCGCGGGATCACTTACACTTTGCAACGCCGTAAACGGCAAACATGGACCCGCCAGATTCCATCCTCGCGCCAGCGCCCGCCCTCCCTTCGGGCGAGGCGGGCAAGCGCCTCCTGCCTTGGCTGGTGGCCATGGCGTTTTTCATGGAGTCGCTCGACACCACCATTCTGAACACCGCCGTCCCCGCCATCGCGCAGGCCCTCGGCGTCGTGCCGCTCAGCATGAAGTCCGTCCTGGCCAGTTACACCTTGAGCCTGGCGGTCTTCATCCCGGTCAGCGGCTGGGTGGCGGACCGGTTCGGCACGCGCCGCGTGTTTTCGTGCGCCATCGGCATCTTCACGCTCGGTTCATTTCTTTGCGGCGTCTCCAGCAACATCCATCTGCTCGTCGCCTGCCGCATTCTGCAAGGGTGCGGCGGGGCCATGATGGTGCCGGTGGGCCGGTTGACTTTGGTGCGGACGTTCGCCAAATCCGAACTCATCCGCGCCATGACCTTCGTCGTCATCCCCGCCCTGATTGGTCCCATGCTCGGTCCGTTCATCGGCGGCCTGATCGTGGGATATTTCCCCTGGCGGGTCATCTTTTTTGTCAATATTCCGATTGGCCTGCTGGGCTTGTATCTGGTCTATCGGCATCTCCCGGATTATCGCGAGGAGCAGACCCCTCCGCTCGACTTCATTGGACTCGTCCTGTTCGGCTCCGGCATCGCGCTGCTCTCCTATGTGCTGGAGGTGTTCGGCGAACATACCCTGAGCGGACGCGAAATACTCGGATTGCTGGCCATTTCCCTCCTGCTCATCACGGCTTATGGCTGGCACGCGGTCCATGCCGAATCTCCCCTGCTGCGCATGGCTTTGCTCCGCATCCGCACCTTCCGCGCCGCGGTCATCGGCGGCTTCGTCACCCGCATTGGCATCGGCGGCATTCCCTTCCTTCTCCCGCTCCTTTACCAGGTTGGCCTTGGTTTCACGCCGATTCAATCCGGCCTGCTCATGATGCCGCAAGCGGTGGCGTCGATGAGTCTGAAACTGGTGGTGACGGGCATTCTGACCCGCTTCGGTTACCGCGCCATCCTGATTTCCAACACCGTTATCATCGGTCTGCTCATCCTTGTGTTTGCGACCATTGGCGCGGGCACGCCGGTGTGGTTCATCGTGGCGCTATGCTTCTGTTACGGGTTCTTCTCCTCGCTGCAATATTCGAGCATGAACACGCTCGTCTATGCCGATGTCACCGAGGAAGAGGCCAGCAGCGCCAGCACCATCGCCAGCACACTGCAACAAATGTCGAACAGTTTCGGCGTCGCCTCGGCCTCGCTCGTCACCGCGTTCTTCATTCCCGATCGGTTTAGCTCCAACCCGCCGGAAATGATTCACGGCATTCACCGGGGATTTCTCGTCCTGGGCGGAATGACCATTTTGTCCACCCTCGTTTTCCGGGAGCTGAAACGCGGCGACGGCGACTCCGTGGCGCGGCAGAAGGCCGCGTTGCCTGCTGGTTGATGGAAAATGTCCAACGACGAATGTTGTCCCATCCGTCCCATCGGTCGCATCCGTCCTATTCCCTGGTCCTTCTTTTTCGCGTGGGTCGGCAAATAAAACTCGAAAACTCCGCCGTCCCCCTGTATTTTACAGAAGATGCAGGAAGACAAACGATTGCCGATGAAAGTGGTGGGACGCCAGGGCGAAGCCAGGGCGGATGTCATCACGATTGATCCGATGCAAAGGATGGTTCAAGTCCTGCGGCAGGGATGCCCATTCATCCCAAAAGGTGTGTGGCGTTTCAAAAGTTTCGAGGAAGCAGACCAATGGACGATGAAAATGTTAACCCGGCCCCGGAACCGAGAATCCCAACAGTAGATGATTTGCTTTTGCTCTGCCGGCTGCTGAATGAAGCCGGAGCGCAATATGACCCTTTCCCAACCTGCTTTTGCGCATGAAGCAAACCCACCGCGACAAAGACGCCATGGATCGAGCCTATTTGCGCGAACTGCTAAGAATGCAGGAGCACAAGCCGGAGTAAGGCGTCGCCTCGGTCTCGCTGGTCACCGCGTTCTTCATTCCCGATCGGTTTAGCTCCAACGCGCCGGAAATGATTCTCCACATTCACCAGGGATTTCTCGTCTTGGGCGGAATGGCCATCCTGTCCACCCTTGTTTTCCGGGAGCTGAAACGCGGCGACGGCGGCTCCGTCACCCGGCAGAAGGCCGCGTTGCCTGTTGGTTGACAGTTCTGTATGATGAACCCCACAATCTGGCAGCGGGGTCACTATGAGGTATTTCTGGATTATTGCGGTCGGACTCGCGGTAGCGGGCGTTTCTTGCGCCGTGTTCTTGTTGCGTCCGGGTGGCGGCGAGCGCGACGCTTTGGAGGAAACCCGGCGGGCTTTACGCCAGCAAGGTTTCAAGATCGATCTTGACGAATTCAATTTTTCGACCTCGGCCGAATTGCGCGATCAAGCCGCCGCCTTGACTTTCCTTGGCCACCTCGTCCATTCCCAGCGCTTGTCAGAGAGCCTTGATCTGATGGACGTGATAGGCACGAATGCGGCCTGCGCCTGGAGCCAGGGCAAGTTGCAGACAATGCCGCAGAAGCAGAAGCTTCGCGAAAGTGTTTGCGTCAGTCAGGTAGCACGAAACCAGAAAACTGCTGTCCACATAAACGCTCATTCCGCTCAGAACGCCTCTTCCTCGCGCTCCAAAAGAACCACATTCGGAAGAACGCGTTCACCGGAGATGCGCCTGGCGCGCGCTTCCACATCGGGCCATTTTACCCGTTTGCTCTTTCCTTTGGGTTTTTGCGGAACCTTTTCTTCCAATTGCAGAACCGCGACGAGGAATTTCTCCCGCTCGCGTTCGGGCAATGCGCTGACCTTTTTAAGTAATTCAACCGCGCTCACAACAATAAGGTAGCCGATTTTTCAACGAGCGACAAGCGCCGTTTTCAAAAAGGGAGGTTCCTTCGCTGTTTTAAGCGGACTGGCGCAAAACCTGGGTTGCGTCTCGCAATTCTTCGAGGGGTCAGTTGCGAGCATGTCAGCATTTTGTCTGCCGCGCCCCGCCCCGCTCTGTCCACCATCGTTTTCCGGGTTTTCCAGGACTTGAAACACGGCGACGGCGACTCCGTCACCCGTCAGAAGGGCGCGCTGCCTGCTGGTTGACGGAAAATGTCGAATGACGAAATCCCAATGACCAACGCCGTAATGGGTGACCTTCACACTTTCATTCCGGGCTTCTGATGAGCGCCCGCTGATTAATGTTTGCTTCTTTCGTTGATCCACTTGATGGCAGGCTCATACCAGGCTGAATATGGCTGGTAGAGCAGACCATGCCCCAACCCTGTCTTCGTCACCAGGCTTTTCCCCTCGGTCAGGGCCGGTGATTGCTTGAAATACATCTCTGGTGAAATGGTATGCGTGTCCGATTCATCATAGATCGAGAAGACCCTGCCATGGAGCTTGAGTCTCCCCTCCGAATCCACATCCCCAAAGAGCCCGGCGAGAATGACGAATTTAAGTTCTGGTTCCTCCAGTATCGCTGACACATGTGCGGCTATGACTCCGCCTTGGGATGCGCCGACCACCGTCATATTCCGGCTCGGAACTCCCGCCTTCAACAACCGCGCAACCCAGGCCGCAACCTTCCTCCCATACTCAGCCGGGTCGGCCCCGTACGGCCTTATTTCGCTGACAACAGTGAAGCCGTCATGGGCAAATTTCTGTAAAATCCCTCGATATTCATACGGCCCAAACTGCCGACTCACAGGGCGTCCGTCAGAACCTTCAACTATCCCTCCGTGCAGATAGAAAAGATATTGTTTCGACGGGTCAGGCTGGGTCGGCGGCTCGCTCAGAATTTCACCGCTGGCACGAGTCACTTTTGGCGGAGCGGGCGCCGGTGTGGAGTGGCATCCGCAAACCAACGGGACCAGGCACATCGCCAACAAGAAATGCCGCAGTCGCATTTTCACTTTGCGCCATTCTATTTGGCCTGCCGCGGAGGTCAAATTCAATCCCGAACAACAACAAGTCGTTTGCCCGTCGCGTGGAATCCAAGGGGGGTTCATGGCATGTCAACACTTGTTCTGCCGCGCCCGCCAGCTTGTCCGCCGTAGTTTTAATGAAGGCGCAAGCTTCCGGGCGTCGGCGGGTCCATCTTGTGCATCCTGTCAATATTCCTGGCGTCCTGGCCCTTTGCGTTGCGGGAAAGTTGTAAAAGAACTGCCGGCCGGAGCGCCGCAAACCGACATCCGTCAACTGCAAATAATTGCTGCTTTGCAAGCGCCTTGCTGACAACTGGTTATGACTTTGCAAAATGTCGAAAATTTCACTGTTTTTTTCGGGCCATATTATCCAGCGCAAGTTCTCTTGAGAAATTTAAAATTGCCTTTCAAACTGAAAGGCAATTTGGGAAAGGGTCCATTCAAGTTTTATGCTCTTTGTTCACCTCATATTCTTGACAAAGCGCGCCATGCGTTCGCAGGCGGCTTCGATTTTGTCCATCGCGGTGGCGAAGCAGCAGCGCAGATAGCCTTCGCCGCTCGGACCAAAGGCGCTTCCCGGAACACAGGCGACCTTTTCGCTTTCCAGCAACCGCAGGGCAAATTCCTTCGAAGTCAGTGAGGTGGAGCGGATGCAGGGAAAAGCGTAGAACGAACCGCGCGGCAGATGGCAGGGCAGCCCCATCTGATTGAACGCGTCCACTATAAAATTGCGGCGCAGGCGGTACTGCTCCCGCATTTCCACCGTGTCCGACTCGCCGTGCTGGATGGCTTCCAGCGCGGCTTCCTGGCTGATGCTGCTCGCGCAGAGCATCGAGTATTGATGAATGCGCATCATGGCTTCGATGATCTCCGGCGGCCCGCAGGCGTAGCCGATGCGAAAACCGGTCATGGCGTAAGCCTTGGAAAAACCGTGCAGGAAAATCGTCCGCGCCTTCATGCCGGGCAGCGCGGCGATGCTGGCGTGTTCCCCCTCAAAGGTCAGCTCGGCATAAATCTCGTCCGTCATGACCAAAAGATTGTGGCGGCGCGCGACCGCGGCGATTTTTTCCAGGGCCGCGCGGTCCATCGTTCCGCCGGTGGGATTGGTCGGAAAATTCAGGACCAGGACTTTGCTGCGGGACGTGATGGCTTTCTCAATCGCTTCCGCCGTGACCGAGAAGCCGTTCTCCGCCCGGCACGAAACAGCCACCGGCGTGCCATGGGCCAGGGAGATGCCCGGGGAATAACTCACGTAGCACGGTTCATGGTAAATCACTTCGTCGCCCGGATTGATGATGGCGCGGAAGGCGATGTCCATGGCTTCGCTGACGCCGACGGCGATGAGGATTTCGTTTTTCGGATCGTAGCCAACATTGAAATGTTTTGCGACGCTGGCGGCGACGGCCTCGCGCAGTTTGAATAATCCCAGGTTTGAGGTGTAGGTGGTTTTGCCCCGTTCCAGCGCGTAGATGGCCGCCTCGCGAATGTGCCAGGGCGTGACAAAATCCGGCTCGCCCACGCCGAGCGAGATCACATCCTTCATGCCCTGGACGATGTCAAAAAAATCCCGGATGCCCGAGCGCGGGATGGCGCGGACATTGCTGGCAATGAATTGGTTCGGGTCAAAATCCACAAAAACTTCCCGCCTGCCGGCGGACGTCGCGCGCCGCCGGCCTCACGCCGCGGCTTGATCGCTTTTGCGCCGCAGCAGCGGTTTGGCGTCGCCCAGCACGGCTGGGCGGTTCACCGTCACGCTGACAATGTCCTCGTCGGCCGGAATGTCATACATGACGTCAAGCATCAATTTCTCCAACAAGCTGCGCAAGGCGCGCGCGCCCGTCCCCTTCTGCATCGCCTGGGTGGCCAGCTCGCGCAGGGCGTCGGCCGTGAACTCCAGTTCGACGCCTTCCATGGCCAGGAGCTTGCTGTACTGCTTGATCAACGCGTTCCTGGTTTCGCTCAGAATTGAAACCAGTTGGTCTTCCGTCAATTCTTCCAGCACCGTCGTCATCGGCAGCCGCCCGGCGAATTCGGGGATGAAACCGAAGCCAATCAAATCTTCCGGCTCGACGAACTGCAACACCTTGTCACGATCCACCGCGCTGACGCGCTGGCCTTGTTCGACGGCGCCGAAGCCCATGACACGATGGCCCAGGCGGCGTTGGATGATTTTTTCCAGGCCGACAAACGCGCCGCCGCAGATGAACAAAATGCCGCTCGTGTCCACCCGGATATATTCCTGCTGCGGATGCTTGCGCCCGCCCTGCGGCGGCACATTGCAAATGGTCCCTTCCAGTATCTTGAGCAGCGCCTGCTGCACCCCCTCGCCCGAAACGTCCCGCGTGATCGAAACATTTTCCGTCTTGCGCGCGATCTTGTCGATCTCATCAATATAGACAATGCCCATTTGCGCCCGCTTAACATCGTAGTCCGCGTTTTGCAGCAGGCGCAATATGATGTTCTCCACGTCTTCACCCACGTAGCCGGCCTCGGTCAACGTCGTCGCGTCGGCGATGGCGAATGGAACATCGAGGACTTTGGCCAGGGTGCGGGCCAGGAGCGTTTTGCCCGAACCGGTCGGGCCGATGAGCAAAATATTGCTTTTCTCGATCTCGACCTCCGCATGGCGGGCCGCGTCCAATTCGTCCGAGGCCCCCCTGGAAACCGGGGCGGGTGGATCTTGCGACAGCCGCCTGAAATGATTGTGGACCGCGACGGCCAGAGTCTTCTTGGCGTGATCCTGCCCGACGCAATGCCGGTCCAGATGCCGCTTGATGTCGGTGGGCTTTGGCACGGTGAACTTGGGACTGGTCTTCTTGTTCTCGACCGAAAGCTCCTTGTCCAGGACGCTTTTGCACAGGGTGATGCAATTGTCGCAGATGTAAACGCCCGGACCGGCAATGAGTTTTTTGACTTCCGCGTGGGACTTTCCGCAGAAGCTGCAAAGAGTGATATTGGTGGGGCGCGCCATGGTGTTGCCTAGATTAGTTTGTCAGACGCTTTTTTGTCGTCCAAACCGGGTATCTCCTTGCGCGATTTGACCACTTCGTCCACCAAACCGTAATTCCTGGCCTCCTCGGCAGTCATAAAATTATCCCGGTCACAATCCTTCTCCACCTGCTCGATGGGCTTGCCGGTATGTTTGGCGATAATGGAATTGAGCCGTATTTTCTGGCGCAGCATGTAGCGGACGCGAATTTCCACGTCGCTGGCCTGGCCTTCGGCGCCGCCGAGGACCTGGTGGATCATGACATCGGCATTGGGCAGCGCATAACGTTTGCCCTTGGTGCCGCCGCACAACAGCACCGCCCCCATGCTGGCCGCCAGGCCGATGCAATACGTATTCACGTCGCAAGTCATGAACTGCATCGTATCATAAACAGCCAGGCCCGCCGTCACGCTGCCGCCCGGCGAATTGATGTAGAGATGGATGTCCTTTTTCGGATCGGTCATTTGCAGGAACAGGAGCTGGGCGATAATGACGTTGGCCACCATGTCGTCCACCGGCGTTCCGAGGAAAACGATGCGATCCACCAGCAGGCGCGAATAAATGTCATACCCGCGCTCGCCGCGACCGGTTTGCTCGACCACCATTGGCACCAGAAAATTATCCATAGGAATACTCACGAAACTTACCAAGCATCCTACTGGAAGAGCGGCGTCGCGTCAAGCAGCGGTTGGGTTTTTCACCATGCGCGGCGCAATTCACCTTTCAGGATTGAATCAAGGACCCTCTGTGAGCGCGCTGAACAACGCTTGCATTTCTTCATCGGCTTGCGCGGGATCGGAGAGTGTTTGGGCAACTTCCTCGCGCAGAAGCTCCCGATAACGCCGGCGCAGGCGGTGGATAGCCACCCGCACGGCGCCCTCGGTCAGTCCAAGCGCAGCGGCGGCTTGGGCGTAAGGGATGTCGCTCTTGCCGACCATCAGAAAAGTTTTCAATTGTTCATAGAGTTTGGCTTTGCCTTCCGCGCCGCTTTCGTCACGCAGGCGGGTGATGACCCGTTCGAGCATGGTCACGGCCCAGACCCGGTCGTAGAGTTTGTCCGGACTGAGATTGTCGGCGGGATGGATTTGGTAGCGCGTGTCGGCATCCTGCCAATCGAGCGAGAGCGGCCTGACCCCGCCGCCGCGTTTCTGGCGGTTGGCGCGGTCCCATTCATTGGCGAGAAAACGTTTCACGGCGGTGAGCAGGAAGGCGCGGAATTTGCCTTTCTCGCTGCTGATTCCATCCAGGTAATTTTTCTCGAGCAGGCGGGCGAAGAAGGCTTGGGTGAGGTCCTCGGCATCCTCGCGCGAATGACCGTGCCGGCGAACGTAGGCGTAAAGCGGATACCAGTAAGTGCGGCACAATTCTTCCAGGGCAATGTCCGCCTGGGGCGCGCCGCGTTGCCCGGCGGCGAGCACGACCGTCCAGCGCGTGGTGGCGAAAATGTCGCCGGTCGCGTTGGTCATTTGAGTTGGATCATCAGGACTCAAAACGCTCGTTTCTCGCGGCCAAACCTTTACTGCGCCAGCTCGGATAAAGTCTGGTCACGTATGCTACTTTCGTTGATGCTTTGTGCTATTTCTATGGCCTGCTCTCTCAGCCCTCGCCCGGCCAGCAGGCGGGCCGATTCACGCGCGGCCTGGTTTCGTCGTGAGGTTTCGTACATTTGCCGAAGCGAATCCTTGACCAGGTCCACTTCGCCCGCCTTGGCGGCATCGGCGGCCACTGCGGCCAACGATTTATCCTTCGGCCCGGATTCGTATATCACAGACGCCGCCGCCAATCGCCCCCTCAGCGTTTCCCGCGAAATCTTGTGCGTTTCGCCAGAAGCCGCGGTGTCCACAACAGTTGAAATTCCTTCGACCGGCCGGGCGGCGGTATCCCGGTCGCGCCGTTCCCCGCCCAGATGCGTTACCACCGCAATGGTGATGATAAGTGCTGCGATCAGCCCCAGGACTGCCGTCACAACTGCCACTGGCGCCAGCCACTTCCAAGTCCCGTTGGGGACGGGAGGCGGCTTGGCCGGGATGGCCTGCACCACCGTGCCAGATGGGCCCACCATGGTCGGCGCCGGATTCGTCGTCTGCATCGCGCCGCCGAACAGATCTTCGTAGGCATACATCAGTGAGGCTTTAAAGATGGGCATGGCGATGAAAAATCCAATGAGGAAGACCAGGAGGCCAGCCAGTCTGAGCAGCAGCAGGAGGATTACGAAGCCAAGGAATTTCCACCAATGCCGGGTCACGGTCTTGCGGCTCAATTCCATGGCCGACCAGAAGTCCAGCCCCTTGTCAATAATCAGAGGCAGGGTGAACGTCCACGCCACCCCCAGATAAATGCCGGGCAAAATACAGCAGATGAATCCGAGCACGATCAGCACCAGCGACACGAAGGAGCCAAGGAAGAGATGGAGGAAACGATTGCTGAAGCCGGAGAAGGCTGTATCGACGGTCGTTGCCTCTCCACGAATCCTTTTCAGGAAGAACATATATAATCCACCGGCGAGTGGACCGCCTATGAGGATGCCGAGCACCGACCCTTCCGCCGTGGTCTTACCGTTGCCCGATGAAAAAACGGCCCCGGAGGAATGCGCGATGAACGACAGCACAGTAATCAGCGCCGTGATGCCAACGATGGGCCAGAAGTCCCCCCGCACCAGCGCCCAGCCGCGGCGCAGGCAACTGCCGATGTTCAACTCGTAATCGCGCGCCAGAATTTCCCGGGCCAGCGCCTCGCCACTCGGCGGCGGCGCGGAAGGCGCGGTGCTGGCGATCGTGTCCACCGCCGTCTTCACCTGGCTGACTTGCTGGTAGCGGCGTTCCGGATCCTTCTCGAGGGCACGCAGCACCACGTCGTCCAACCGCACGTCCACCTCCACCTTGCGGGACGACGGCGGGGCGAATTTCCCCAGCGGCAATTCCCCCGTCAGCATTTCATAGAACACCACCCCCAGGGAAAAAATGTCCGCGCGATGATCCACCGTCGTGGGGTGTTCCACCTGTTCCGGCGCCATGTAATGCGGCGTGCCGATTGCGCCCCTCGTGTCCGTGAGAGCAACATCCGGCCCGCCGCCCAAAATTTTCGCGATGCCAAAATCGGCGATCTTCACCCGGCCCTTCTTGTCTACCAGAATATTCTCCGGCTTGATGTCACGATGCACGACGCCTTCGTCATGGGCGAACTGAAGCGCCTCGCAAATTTGGGGAACAATCTGAAGCGCCTCGCGCGGAGACAGTTTGCCCGCCCGTTCCAACTGCCGCAGGTTCAGTCCATCCACGTATTCCATGATAAAGAACGGCAGCCCGTTCACCTGGCCGAATTCGTGGACGGCCACGATGTTGGGATGGGTCAACTTGGCCAGCGCGCGCGCTTCGCGATTGAATCGCTCGACAAAGCCCGGGCCGCCCGCTGTCTGCGGCGGAAGAATCTTCAGCGCAACGACGCGATCCAGCGCCGGCTGGCGCGCCTTATAGACGGCGCCCATGCCGCCCTGGCCGATGAACGCGAGAATCTCCAGTTGCGGAAACAACCGGGCCACCTCCTCGATGCCCGGCGGCTGGAACGGCGCGGCTTCCGGCTGCGTGCCAGTATCGTTGACGGCGCCCTCTTTGAGCAGGCAGGCGGGGCATAGCCCCTCCAGCACGCCTGAGGGCAGCGGCCCTCCGCATTTCGGACATTTTTTTCCCATATTCTGGTCTGCTTCGGCTTCACTCATACACCCTCCTCCTAAGCAAATCCCGGATAATGTTACATGATGTTACATGAATTTCCCTTGCCCAATCAACGATGCAGGCGTATTATAATGGCGGGTTAAAGAAGGGTAAAATTTGGACGTGAACCGTTCCGAAGGAGTTGAAAATATGAAAAAGCACGCATCAGTTTATTGGGTCAGTCTCATTTCCCTTGCCACAGCGGTCGTTTTCATCGGTATTCCCTGGAATCTCGCTGCGGCGGACGGCACGATTTCGAACACCGCGCCGGCAACCGTGACCACGCCTCCAGCAGCCCCGGCTGCCAGCGTTGGCGCGCCGGCTCCGGCGCTTGCCTTCGGCGTGGCGGAGGTGGTCAAAATGTACCAGGGCGGAATCAGCAAGGAAGTCATAGTCGGCTATATTGATAATACCGTTCTGCCTTTCCATCTCGACGCGGACGGAATCATTTACCTGCAACACTTGGGCGTGCCGCAGGAGGTGACCTATCATTTGATTAAACGCGACGGCGAATTGCAGAAACAGGCGGATGCGGCCTACCAGCAGCAGGCACAGGCCTTTCAGCAGCAACAGCAAGCGACGGCAGCAACGGCGGCTGGTAATAATCCAGTCGTCGCTGGCAATACAGCTCCGCCTGTGGTCATGCCCGGCACCCCGCCGCCTGCCGTGTACCCATACCCGGATGCCGCGCCTCCTGTAGTTGCTCCGGATTACGGCGTTTACCCTTATTATGGTTATCCCTATTACTACGGGCCAAATGTTGTGATTGGTGGTTGGGGTTGGGGCTGGGGCCCTGGTGGATGGGGATGGGGTTGGGGCAGAGGAGGCTTTGGTCACGGCGGATTTGGCCGTGGAGGTTTTGGCGGCGGCCACGGCGGCGGCGGGCACCGCTAAGAAGCGGCGGCCAGTTCTTCCTCAAAATCCACGATCTCCTTGATCTGGACCAGGAACCACCGGTCAATTTTCGTGAGGTTGTAAATCTCTTCGATGCCGAACCCCGCGCGCAAGGCGTGGCGGATGAAGAATATTCTTTCGGCGTTGGGCGAACTGAGTCTTTGGCGGATCAGTTCCGCAGGCAAAATGGCCCGGTCGCCATAGACTTCGCCCCCGATGCGCCACGGTTTGCCATCGCCGCCAAGGCCGTGGCGGCCAATTTCCAGCGAGCGCAGGCACTTCTGCAATGATTCCTTGAAGGTGCGGCCTATGGCCATGGCCTCGCCGACCGACTTCATTTGCGTGTTGAGCGTCGGATCGGCCTCGGCGAATTTCTCGAAGGCAAAGCGCGGAATTTTTGTGACGACGTAATCAATGGTCGGTTCGAAGCTGGCGGGCGTTTCGCGGGTGATGTCGTTCCGAATCTCGTCCAACAAAAAGCCGACGGCCAGTTTGGCGGCGATTTTGGCAATGGGGAACCCGGTGGCTTTGGAGGCCAGGGCCGAGGAACGCGAGACGCGCGGGTTCATTTCAATGATGACCATGCGCCCGTTGTCGGGGTTGACCGCGAACTGGATGTTCGAACCGCCGGTTTCCACGCCAACGGCCCGAATGACCGCAAAGCTGGCGTCGCGCATGATCTGAAATTCCTTGTCGGTCAGCGTTTGAATGGGCGCCACGGTGATGGAATCGCCAGTGTGGACACCCATCGGATCAAAATTTTCAATCGAACATATAATGACGCAGTTGTCGGCTTTGTCGCGCATGACCTCCATTTCAAATTCCTTCCAGCCGAGGAGCGATTCCTCGATGAGGATTTCGGAGACGGGCGAAAGTTCGAGGCCGCGTTTGGCCATGGTTTCAAATTCTTCGCGATTGTAGGCGATGCCGCCGCCGGTGCCGCCCAGGGTGTAGGCGGGACGAATGATCAACGGGTAACGCCCGATTTTTTCGGCGACGGCGCGGGATTCCTCCTGATTGTGGGAAGTGCCGCTGATGGGGACATCCAAACCGATGGAGAGCATCAACTCTTTGAAGATTTGGCGGTCTTCACCGCGCTCGATGGCGGCGGCATTGGCGCCGATCATCTCGATGCCATATTTCTCGAGCGTGCCGAGCCGATGCAAGGCCATGGCGGTGTTGAGGGCCGTCTGGCCGCCGAGCGTCGGCAGCAGGACCAGTTTGCCCTTCGCGCCGATGCGCCGCATTTCCGCGATTTCGCGGGCAATGATTTTTTCGACGCATTCGGGTGTGATCGGCTCGATATAAGTGCGGTCGGCGAATTCGGGATCGGTCATGATGGTCGCCGGATTGGAATTGACCAGGACAATGCGGTAGCCTTCTTCCCGCAGCGCTTTGCAGGCTTGCGTGCCGGAATAATCAAATTCACAAGCTTGTCCGATGATGATCGGACCCGCGCCAATAATGAGAACGGAATGAATGTCAGTGCGCTTGGGCATAATCGCACCCGAACCTTAGAGGCGTCGGGGCGGATTGTCAGCCGTTTTCTGATGGGGCAAATCCGGTTTTGAACCGGATGTCCCCCCCACCCCCCCGCTACAGTGCTACAAACGTTGATTATCAATGATTTAGGGTGCAACAGGGGTGCTACAATTTGGCTTTTTTGTTGCACCTGTAGCACCCTTCCAGGCATTGAGTTGGTCGCGGAAGCGCTTTTCCGACCGCAATTCTGCGATCGCTGCCTTTTTCTCTGCGATGACGTCCAGGCCCTCACCGGCGTCTATTCTCTCCGCGCTTTCTGCCTGCTTCCTGGTGTGCGCCCTTTGTTCTTCCTCCCACTGCGCCCGGGCCTCCTTTCTGAGGCTGCTGGCTTGCTCCATCTCCTGCAACCTGAGCTGGATGGCGTCTTTCGGCACGTAACGCTTGAGAGCTTCGCGGAAGTCTGTGCCGATGTAGCCTCGACCGACGCTCGTTCCGACGCGGATTGTCCGCGGCTTGACGCCGTAATTCGCCAAAACCCTGGCGATTTCCACTTCTGTTACCCTTTTCCCCTCAAAATGGACTGATGGAACCCATCCTTCTCCACCTGAGAGCCTGTCCACCGAGACGCGACTGAGGATTTTGGTCCCTTCTTCACCGACCATGATTTCGAGCAGGTCGAGCAACAGGCCCGCGCCTTGCAAGTTGTGGATTTCCCCGCCTGCCAACCAGGCTGCGGCGTCGCGAAGCTGTCCGAACCATGTTTCGCCGGCGATGGCTGCCAGCACTGCCAGCGGCTCATAAGTGTCGGCGGCCCTGTCGTTGAGGCCCGGCAATCTTGTCTGCGCGGCCTGTGATACGGCGAGGCTGTTGTCCGCCGCAAAGCGGAGGCATTTTCCGACCAAACCTTCCGGCTTGAACTCTGTCAAAGGCAGGCATTTTTCAGCCACCAGTTTGCGCTGCATTCGAACGACGATTGACCGGTCGGCGATGGTGTCCGGGACATTGCCAATCATGGCCACCACTTTTGGGCAGTAGCAATCGTAGCGCACCAACTTTTCCCGCCTTGGGCCTTCTTCCGGCGCGGCTTCCTCCGCTGTTTCGAGACATTGGTCTTCCTGGACGGTTGACTGCAACCTGATGACGAATGCGGTGCGCCAGGTATTGCCGCAATTAAGGATGCCGCGCATGACGCCGTTGCCTGTCAAGTATGTGTCGGCTTCGTCTATGAGGAGGGTTGGCCCGTACTCGTCGATGGCCCTGAACAGGGCGCCGACGGTGATATTGGAAGCGACCAGGCTCCTGGAGGCGAGTCCGGCGAGGACAGACAGGAGCGTTGTTTTGCCGCACCTTTTCTCCGGTGACTCAATGGCGACGTAAGCGACAGCATCGCGTTCCTTATAGACGTAAGTATGCACCACCCACACTGCCAAGGCAGTGGCCGCCTGTTCCGGGATGACCACATGGGCCTGGATGGTGGATTTGATGTCGTCCAGCAACCGGCCGAGCACGACGGGCTCGGCGGCGGGCCGGGGTTTGGCGAATTGGAACAACTGGTTTGAGTTTTCTTTCATATATTTCACTGTTTCATTATTCATTAGATAAATATTATGGTTAATGCATCATTTCGTCAACAGATATTTTAAAGAATTTGTAAAAAACTTTCACTTTTGAGGCAAATTCAACTTAAAGGCTTGAACTGCAAAGATTTAAGAACTTTAACCGCGAAATACTCTAAATAGGCGAACCCTGAACCTGGAATGCTTTCAGGGCAAGGCGGGCGCAACGACGGAGGGAACAAGAGAAAAGGCCTTTGCCCGCAGATCACGCAGATGGACGCAGATGAAGCAGGCTTTTCCCGTATCGGCGTTAATCTGCGTGAACTGCATAATGGCCGCGAAAGAACGCAGAGCGGAAAAGCCGGAGGTGGCAGGGGAATGTTGGGCAGGGGAATGAGAGCCACAGATTGAGACCGGTGAACACCCCCTCTTTTCCTTGTTTTCGAGGAGCCTTTCCAGATCAATTCGTGGGAGTAAATTGCAAGAAGCCAGACGTTACTGTCGAGAAGAACGCGCACGGGGCAGGGCGAGAATTTCCTCTTCCGTCAGGCCGCTTTTGCGCGGCAACCGGTCGAATGCCGCCAACGCGCGATCCACTTCGTTATCCGCCGAAAAAAGATATTGATAGACGCGCTCGACTTGCTCATCGGGCAGCCGCTGGATTTCTTCGATGACTTGAGTTGCGTTCATCCTTTCAAATGTAATCACTGCCGCCAAAAAAGCGAGCAGGAAATGGCCCATGTGCCTGAAGCTTCGGCCGTCCGTTTGGGGGTTTGAGAAAGAGGTCATTCCGAAATATTTTTAAGCGGACGCGGATTTGTTGGTGGACAGAGTGGGCGGGGTGCGGATGAGAAAATGTTGACAT
>Ga0181523_10001190_pt1 | contig 28076 bp, 26 predicted proteins | sample PEATcosm2014_Bin_43_FD_119752 | JGI IMG/M metagenome (GOLD analysis project Ga0181523, IMG submission 119752) | Peatland microbial communities from MTU Mesocosm Facility, Houghton, MI, USA - PEATcosm2014_Bin05_30_metaG | ecosystem: Environmental > Terrestrial > Soil > Wetlands > Peat | place... | reverse complement strand
GATGGCCGCGCCCAACAGGGAATCGAGCAGTGACAGAAGGCGTAGCGAAACTTCGCCGCTGAAGGGTAGATTCACGACTCCCGGCAGGAATTGCGAAGCCAGATCGTGCACCGGAACCAGCAGACTGAAGATCAGGCCGAGCGCAAGTCCGGGCAGCGTCATTTTGTCGGGCAGCAGCTTGGTTTCGGCGTCGGTGAAAATCAAGCCCAGCAGCAGAAACGCTAGAACGCAGTATTTCAGCGTGGCCAGCGTCAGTCCGAAATACCAGTAGCAGGCCAGGAACAGCAGGCCAGTGAGCAATTCAATCATCCAATAGCGAGGCGTAATCTTGGTCTTGCAGTGGCGGCAACGTCCGCCCAGGATGAACCAGCTCAACACCGGAAGATTGTCGTAGAAGGCGATCGACTGCTTGCACTTGGGGCACGCCGAACGCGGCGTTACCACCGACAGCCCCCGCGGCAAGCGGTAGATACACACGTTCAGAAAGCTGCCGAAGGCCAGCCCGAAGAGGAAAATCGAAGATGCAAAAACAGGGTCCACGGAGTCTCTGATGATCTCGCAGGGAACAGCCCGCGCCCGGGGAACGAAGCTCTCCCAAAGAACGCTGCATTTCCCTGTTCTTGGTTGGATTATAAGGCGGTCATGCGGCGACGACTAAGGTACTGAAGTCACTGCCCGATCGGCCATGGGTCAGTAAGACATTGACCACTGGGCGGTTAGAGCCCGACGCCGGGGACGGCAGACCTAGCGGCACATTCCTCGCTGGTACTCTTGCGTTCTGAACCGCGCCTGGACTCTTTGCACTGAGCCCAACGTGCGGAACCGGAGCGCGCGAACGCGCTCCGGGAGTCATTGCGCGCCTATGAAAATCTTGGCGCCTGGCGCCTTACTTCGCTTGCAGGCTCTCGATATACGCAACCAGATTGGAGATTCGCTGCTGCACTTGGGCGTCGTGGCCCTGGCTGATGCTGGAGAACAGCGGTCCCCACACCGGCATATCCTGGCTGCCATGGGCGGCCGTGGTGGCCTGTCCTCGGATAACCGCAGCGACGTGCGACGCCGGGTACTTTCCGCCACTGTTCTTGGCCAGAACCGACAGGTCGGTGGGCGGAGTCTTCATGGCCGAGGCTGCCGGCCCGCCGCCTTTGCCGTCTTTACCGTGGCACACCGCGCAGTAGCTGTTGTACATCTCTTTGCCTGAGTTCGACGGAGTGTTGGTGATGGGAACATGCTTCACGGAGGGTGCTGTCTGTGCCGGGGCATCCTGGGCGACGGCAAACCCGGAAATGGCAACCAAAATCAAACCCAGACTGATGAATTTCATTACACGCATATGTTTCCTCCAGGGCTGAGGTGGCCCAAAACTGTCAAAACAATATAGCTTAATCGTCGGTGCGCCGCTGGTCGGTGATCAAAATCACAAACACCCGCGATCAATGGGTGGGGCTGCTTTAGGGAGCGGTCTTAGCAGCGACGCTATTCCAGCCCTACGGGAAAACGAAGCGTAACAGTTCTCCTTCCAGTGCGAGAGCCGAAGCGGCATGCACGGGGAGCCTTCCGTTCCACACGTTCCAGGTCTCGGGAACGAGGCGGGTTTGTGCGGTGGGAACTTGCAGCCAGCCCTGCGCCGTCTCTTCGCGCAGAAAAACGGAGAATGCGGGAGGCGCGGAGGCCTGGATATGAAACGATTCTGATTTCCATTCAAACAGGCTTGCCGCCAATTTCTCCGTCAGCGATTCGCGAGGGTCGAGACAGAGAATCCATCCCGGGCTGCCGGATTGGCGAGAGCGCCCTGAGTTCAGGGCGGCGGTTCGGAGATAGTCTTCAGGCGACGCTTCAGTCATGGCGTCGAGGACCCGTGCGCCATACTCGCGCGCGATGCGCATGGTGGCGTCGCGCGAGCCATGGTCCACGATGAGAATGTCGTCGCAAGCGTAGAGCGTCTCCAGGGCGCGCCCCAGCCGCAGTGCATCATTTTCCGTGTGCAGCAGCGCCGTGATCGAAGCCATTCGTCGAAACCTGCGACAGACAGTGTAAGGGAAGCGAGAGGCGGGGCAGAGGGAAATCGTGGAGTCGCATTCGCGTTTTTGGAGCGTTAGCCGGAAGACTTACGCGGACAAACTCCATCGATTATTCTTGCGTCTTATTGCGAATCCACGATCTTCTGCCGATTCGCGTTCGGGCTGGGAGCCTGCACCACCTCGACGGGCTCCTGCAGAGTGAAGTTCAACACGGTTTCCGAAGGAAGCTTGATTTGCTGGCTCTTGGAAGCCGCCTGCGCGCCACCTCCTACGCCCGCGCCGGCCGCTGTGCCGATGGCCGCACCCTTGCCACCGCCCGCGATCGCGCCGATGATGCCGCCCAGAACGGCGCCGCCGCCAACCTTTTCGGCGGTGTTCTTGCCGCGGGATTTTCCTTCCTTGCGGTATTGATCGGTCTGCAGGCTGTAGGTCTTGCCGCCGGACGACAGGCTGTCAAGTTGCAGCACGACCACCGACTGCCCGGAAAATTTGCCCGCGCTTTTGACGTCGACCAGGTGTCCGGTGAGTTCAACGCCCGCGGGCACGGCCTCTTCTCCGTCCGAGGTGAGAGCAGCGTTCAGGGTGGCATGGAACGTGTCTCCAGCTTGATTTTTCTCGCTGTCGATTGGATCGATGAGGCGAACGGTCACCTGGGTTCCGGGATCGATGATCAACTTCTTTGGCGCCGGAGGGCCGGGAGGCTGGGGAGGCTGGACCGCGGCGTTGTCCGCAGGAGCTGGCGGAGTCTGCGCCACTGCGTCCGGAGCACTGGTGTTACTGGCGCTTATCGGATTGGCATTCACGCCGTGGTCTTGGTCTTGCACGGGATTCCCATCTGCGCTGGAATCCCTGGAAGCATCGACCTTAGCGGTCTTCTTCGCCACGCTCGGCCTAGGTTTGTCGGCAGGAGGAACAGTAGGAAGAACATTGGAGGTCGGCGTCGAGGACGTTGGCTGAGCCGCGGATGCGGCGACCGTCGGGCCATCCGCCACTTTCAGATTATTGACCACGGTTTTCACGCCGGGCACGGACGCCGCCTGGCGGCTCGCCGCTTCGCGCTGGGCATCGTTGTCGACCGTGCCTCCGAGCGTGACCACGCCGTTGCTGGCCTGCACCGTGAGTTGCTTGGTCGAAAGTCCGGAATCCTGGCTGAACTTGCCTTGAATTTCGGCAGAAATCTTGGCGTCGTCGGGCTTGCGGGCACAGCCCGCGCCCAGACCCAATGCAATCGCCAGGGCGAACAAGGGCGCGAACCGAGAAGTGGTGGGCATACTCAACTCCTGCCAGGGTGCATGAGCGGGGCAACCCTGTCCAGAACAGTCTAGACCTGGAAACAGTTTAGATGCTGCGAAGCACTCTTGCGGATGTAAATGCGGAGAAGCGCGCCGGTTGGCGAGGAAGGACCGGGAAAGCGCTAGTGGATGAACTTGTAGTCGACGATCGAAGCCGCCAGAGCGCCGTTCTCTTCCGCGGACAAATCCCCCGATGAATTCTTGGACTGGGGCGCATCCTTGAGACGCATCACGCGCCCCTGGCAGACCACGTTGCTGTTCTTTTGTCCGGAAATTTCTTCCGGCATCTCAAACACCATCTCGATCAGCGCATTCACAGGCAGTTGTTGCGGCCCGTTGAATAGGACGCCACTCTGACTGATGTTTTCGATGATTCCTTCGTACCAAGTGCTGGTCTTGTTGACCCGGTAGCGCAGCGGAATGTCGAGCTTCAGGCGGCGCGCCCGCGGTACCCACGAAGGCCGCTTCTCGCGCGCATGGCTGCGCCGGATGTTGGTTTCGGGCTTGGCGTGCTCCACGCGCTGAGTGCGGCGCATGGTCGTCCAGTCATACTTGTATTCCGCGGCGCAGAGCAGGCAGACTTGGTAGTAGTCGCCATCTCCACCACGGCGCGGCCAGGAAAACTCGTGAGAGCAGCGCCCAAGCATAAGCACATCCATGAATTTTTGCGGCATGATGGTTACTTCCGGGTCAGTTGATCCTGTTCAGTTGATTCCTCGGACGCAGGCTCATCATCGCGCGATGGGCTAACTTTGGGTAGGTTACTTTCGTGCAGGTAAGGGGCTGGCTGGATTACTAAGCAACGCTCACGTAGCCCCGGACGCATTCGTCCGGGGGCGTTCGCTTCGCGGGGCGGACGAATGCGTCCGCCCCTACACGAACGTCCGTGTATCATCGCCCCATGGACGCGACTTCGCCCGACGTGACTGCGTACATCCTTGCTGGCGGCAAGAGCACGCGCATGGGCGCGGATAAGGCTTTTGTCATGCTAGGTGGCGGAGATCTGGGTGGCCGCACGTTGCTGGCGCGGGCGCTGGAGATAGCCCGGTCCGTTACACCCGAAGTGCACATCGTGGGCAATTCTGCAAAGTTTGCGGCGTTCGTGCCGGTGGTCGAAGATGTGTATCGCGAGTGCGGACCGCTAGGAGGGATTCACGCCGCGCTGCGGGCGTCGCAGACAGAGTTGAATGTGATGCTGGCCGTGGATTTGCCGTTCGTGGCTCCTGCGCTGCTACAGTATTTGATCAAGCGGGCGCGCCAGTCCGACACAACCGTGACGGTCGCGAAGACTGGCGGACGATGGCAGCCCTTGTGTGCCGTGTATCGTCGAGAGTTTGCTGACGCGGCGGAGCAAGCTCTGCGCGCCGGGCGTTACAAAATTGATTCGCTTTTCGACCCGGTGCGGACGCAGTTAATCCGTGAGGAGGAGTTGAAAGCGGCTGGTTTTTCGTCGAAGATGTTTCGCAACCTGAACACGCGGGAAGACTTGGAGGCGGTACGGACGGAAGACATCAATCGTTGAAATGGAATTGCATAGGTCCTTCGCGCGCAAGAACCGCGCGCTCAGGATGACAAGCGCGTTGCTGAGAGCCAGAAGCTAAGAGCCAAAAGCTAAGAGCCAAAAGCTAAGAGCCAAAAGCTAAGAGCCAAAAGCTAAGAGCCAAAAGCTGATTCATGCCCGACGATCCTAAACCCGACCCCTACATCGAATTCCGCGAAGTCTCCAAGGCCTTCGGCGACAACGTCGTGCTCGACCGCGTGAGCTTTGATGTGCTGCCCGGCGAAACGGTCTGTATTCTGGGGCGCAGCGGTGTGGGCAAATCGGTTTCGTTGCATCACATCATGGGATTTCTCAAGCCCGACTCAGGACGCGTCATCGTCGCCGGCCAGGACATCACCGATTACAACGAGGAGCAACTGGAACTGATCCGCAAGAAAGTCACCATGGTCTTCCAGAACGGGGCGCTTTTCGACTCGCTCACGGTCGGGGAGAATGTGGCCTTCCCGCTGCGCGAGGCCAGTGAACTGAACACCGGGGAACTGAACGAAGAGCAGATCTACGAGATCGTCGACGGCCTGCTGCAGATGGTGGGCGTGCAGGAGATGCGCGATCTGCTGCCCTCCGATCTTTCGACTGGCATGAAGCGTTCGGTGGCGATTGCGCGTGCGCTGGCCGCGCGCCCGGAGTGCGTTCTCTACGACGAGCCGACAACGATGGTTGATCCCCTGATGGCGCAGCTTCTCGGCGATCTGATCAAGCGGCTCAAGATTCAGCTGAACCTGACCAGCATCGTCGTGACCCACGACATGCGTCTGGCTAAGAAACTGGCGGAGCGGGTCGTATTTCTGCACGATGCGCGAGCAATCTTCTTTGGAACTTACGCGGATATGGAAAAATCTCCCGAGCCCATCATCCAGGAGTTTCTCGAACTGGACGAACTGAAACTGGAAGCGTAGAAGCTAGTGATTACGGACCACTGTTCTAAAACCCTTGCTGTACCAGGTCTTCCACGGTCAGCGAGCTCTCCGAAGCATCACCCCTCATCATTTTCTCGACATACTTTGCGATCAGGTCGGCTTCCAGATTGACGGGATCCCCCGGTTTCAGCGAATGCAGATTCGTCATCTCCACCGTATGCGGAATGATGGCAATGGTGCAGCGATTCTTTTCCAGCTTCGCCACCGTGAGGCTGATGCCTTCGATCGAAATCGAGCCCTTGTAGACAGTATATTTTTCGACGTCATCCGGGAGTTCGATGTGCAGCCACCAGTTCTCCGATTCGGCGATGCGCTCGAAGGCGATTAGCTTGCCGACTCCGTCCACATGTCCCTGCACGATGTGTCCGCCAAAGCGCCCGTCGGATTTCATGGGCAGTTCAAGATTGACCAGCGCGCCTTCGTGAATGCGCGAGAACGAAGTGCGTACCCAGGTCTCGGGCGCGAGATCGGCGCAGAATGATCCTACTGCTGATGAACCTGCTGCTGACGATCCTGCTACTGATGCTCCCGCCTTGATGTCGAGAGCCGTCAGGCAGACTCCGCTTACGGCCACGCTGTTGCCGGGCTTGAGTTCTCTGGGAGTATTTGCAGCCGCGACCGTGATGCGGCGGTTTTCGCCGCGCTGCTCGATGCTTGTAATGCGCCCTATTTCTTCAACGATGCCAGTAAACATGAGTGCCTCCGGGGCGAACTCAACATGATGAACTAAACATCATAAACCCGCCAACGATTTGCCACGGAGGCACGGAGTCGCGGAGAAGTACAAAATCTGGAGAATTATTTTCTCTGCGACTCCGTGCCTCCGTGGTGAAGAATCATTCGCCGTACGGGTCGCGCAGATAGCCTTCCACTGCGAAATCTTCGCCGAAGCGATGCAGGTGGATGTGCTTGACCTGCGCGGACTGGTTCACGTGCCTGAATCCGGCCCCGGCGGCGAAAGGAATCGAATCTGTGCCGGCGAGGATCTTGGGCGCGTAATACAGGAAGATCTTGTCGACGACGTTGGCAGCGAGGGCGCTCCAGTTCACGGTCGATCCGCCTTCGATCATCACGCTGGTGATTTCGAGTTCTCCCAGACGGCGCAGAATGGCGTGCAGGTTGGGGCGTCCGTCGGGATCAACCGCAGAAGTGGCCTCGACGCGAATCCCAAGTTGTTCGAGATGTTTCTTCTTGTGCTCGTCCGCGGAAGCACAGAAGACCACGACATCATTGGTTCGTTCCGCGGCGGCGCTCTGCACCAGCCGCGATTCGAGTGGCAGGCGCAGGCGCGAATCGAGAATCACGCGCAGCAAAGGGCGCCGCCGCGCGCGGCCACTGCGGTCAGTCAGCAGTGGATTGTCCGCCAGAATCGTACCGACTCCCACAAGGAGCGCGTCGTTCTGGTGCCGCAGTTCCTGCACGTGGGCGCGCGCGACTTCACCGGTAATCCAGTTTCCGGCGAAGCCTTCGGTTGAAGTGGAAGCGCGAGCGGATGGCGGCGGAGCGATTTTGCCGTCGAGCGTCATCGCGGCTTTCAGCGTCACCAGCGGCGTGCCGTGGCGGATGTAGCGGGCGAAGGCTTCGTTCAGGCGGCGAGCCTGTTCCTCCAGGCGTCCGACTTCGACATGCACGCCGACGGCGCGCAGCTTTTCGAACCCCTGCCCACTCACTTTCGGATTGGGATCGGGCATGGAGGCGACCACGCGATGAATTCCAGCAGCGATGAGAGCGTCGGTGCAGGGAGGCGTGCGGCCTTGATGGGCGTGCGGTTCGAGGTTGATGTAGAGCGTTGCGCCGCGCGCTTTGTTGCCGGCGGCCTCTAGAGCCAGGACCTCGGCGTGCTTCAAGCCAGCGTAGGTGTAGGTTCCAGTACCGACCACGTTGCCGTGCGCGTCTGCGATGACCGCGCCGACATATGGGTTGGGCGCGGCCAGGCCGATGCCTTGGTGCGCGAGTTCGAGGGCGCGGTGAAGAAGCGCTTCGTCCGTTGAGTGAGCGGGCATCCAAGGAGAATCTACCACGAAGGCACCGCGGCAGCCTGTTTTGACCTACTCTCGCTTGCTCGATCAGATTCCGCAGTCCTCCATCCTCTCTAGCTCTAGATCAACGCAAAGTTTGCGTGCTTCCGTGCGTGGAATCGATACGGTGCTGTCCCGGTGAAGCGAATGAGTTAGTCATTTGGTTCCAATGGTGACTAAGGTTCCTATAGTTGTCGCGACGGTACGCTAAAATCAAAAAAATATACCGGTTCAGGACAAGGTCGTCCGCTTTTTGGCTGCGTAGGTTCGTTGTGCAGCGAATAGTCCCGGAGTCTGAATTAGCAAGGAGAAAATATTATGAAGCAGTGCATATTACTCATCGTCGTGGGCCTGTTGTCCCTGCCATTAATGGCGCAAAGCAAAGTGGAGTTGTTTGGCGGTTATCAATATCTGCATAATGGCAACATCAACGTAGACGGTGAGAGCCAACCCGGCAGCAGCCAGGGCTACAACGGTTGGGATGGCTCGGCGAGGTTCAACTTCGCGAAGTTTGTCGGAGTCGAAGGCGATTTCTCCGGTTCCTACGCGAACATAAGTGGGATTTCCACCCATATCTATACCTACTCCGGTGGCCCTGTCGTGTCCGGGCGTGTGGGCAGCATCCAGCCTTTTGCGCACGTTTTGTTCGGAGGGACGCGGCTGACCGGGTCCGAGTCCAGCGTCTCGGTCTCTACCAACGGCTATGACGTGATGTTTGGCGGCGGCGTGGACGCCAAGGTGAACCGGTTGCTCTGGATTCGCCTAGCCCAGGTGGATTGGCTTTACTATCACTTTTCGGGATTCAATATTGAAGGATCAACCACTCCGTTTAGCGGAAGCGATAATGTGAGAATCGCGACCGGAATCGTGCTTCATTTCTAGGGATGAACGATTCGGGGACTCTGAGTCAGCGCCGCGGAGGGAAGCTGTGGTACGAATCCTCTTCGATCTCGGCTACCGCGGCGCCGCTTCGTCCTTTGGGGCCGCGGCGAAGTGGTGCCATCGAATAGGCGTAGGGATCGCCCGGTTGCAATGGGGGCTTCCGGACAAGCAGACGGCGGATAGAATCCGCAAGCTTCTAACCGGGGAACGTCTCTTGTCGCCATCGTCGTGCAAAGCCACTCCTGTTCGAACATGCTTATTCAAACAGTGAATCGACAAACTCTTTCGGATCGAAGGGCAGCAGATCGCCAGCCTTTTCGCCGACGCCGACATAGCGCACGGGCAGGCCGAGTTCGCGCGAGATGGCGACCACTACGCCGCCTTTCGCCGTGCCATCCAGCTTAGTGAGAACAATGCCTGTGACTCCGGCCGATTCGGTGAACATGCGGGCCTGCTGCAATCCATTTTGCCCGGTGGTCGCGTCCATCACCAATAAAGTTTCGTGAGGGGCTCCGGGAATGATGCGCTGCGCGGTGCGGCGCATTTTGTCGAGTTCAGACATCAGGCTGGTCTTAGTATGAAGACGGCCGGCAGTATCGACAACGACGTAGTCCGCTTTGCGGGCCACGGCGGCCTGCAGCGCGTCGAACAAAACCGCAGACGGATCGCCTCCGGGCTTGGTCTTGATCACTTCGGTGCCCGTGCGCTGTCCCCAGATCTCAAGCTGGTCGATGGCGGCGGCGCGGAACGTGTCAGCCGCGCAGAGCAGAACGTTCTTGCCCTGCGAGCGGAAGACCTGGGAAAGTTTGCCGATGGTGGTGGTCTTGCCCGTTCCGTTGACGCCGACCACGAGAATCACTTCCGGAGCGCCTTCAACTTTGCTGACGGGGCGGGTGTTGGCCGCATTCAGAATCGTGAGCAGCTCTTCCTTGAGCAGACGCTTGAGTTCGTCGACGTTCTTGATCTGCTTGCGGTCTGCTTTGTCGCGCAGTTTGGCTAGGACTTCTTGCGTGGTGGCGTTGCCCAGGTCGGCGCCAATGAGCGTAGCCTCCAGATCGTCAAGCGTGTTGCGGTCGATCTCCTTGCCGAAGGAGACGACTTCCTCGATCCGCTCAGCCAGGTTTTCGCGGGTGCGCGTGACCGCCTGCTTCATGCGGTCAAAGAAACCGGTTTTCTTTTCTTCGGTGCTGCCGAACAGGGTCTGAATCATAGAAAGCCCAAACCTTGATTATACGGGCAGGATTCGGGTTCAGCGGGCAAGACCGGGCAGGTTACTGAGTCTTCAACCGGCCGGTGAGAATCCAACTGGCAGCTCACTTTATTTTGCCGGCTTCTTCGCTCGCTGCTAACGGAAACCTTGTGGGCGCGTCCGTGCGAAGATAGACTCCATAACTGCACGGAACCCATGCCGACTTCGACGCTGCGCAGAATCTTCAAAGCATTTCAATATCGCGATTTTCGTCTGATGTGGATTGGGGCATGTACTTCGAGTATTGGCACGTGGATGCAGATCGTGGCGCAGGGCTGGCTGATTTACCGGCTGAGCCATTCCGCGTTCTTGCTGGCCCTGGACCAGTTTCTCGGAGGGATTCCGATCTTCCTGTTCTCGCTGATCGGCGGGGTGGTGGCCGACCGGACGGAGCGGCGAAAGATTCTTCTGCTCTCACAATACATCCAGATGGCGAGCGCCGCGGTGTTGACGGTGCTGGTGGCGACGGGCGCGGTCCATGTGTGGCACATCCTGTGTCTGTCGTTCGTGTCCGGGTTGGCGCAGGCGTTTGGCGGGCCGGCTTACTCCGCGTTGATTCCTACGCTGGTCGATCGCGAGGATATGCCGAACGCGATTGCTCTAAATTCGATCCAGTTCAACCTGGCGGTGACGATCGGTCCAGCGCTCGCGGGGCAGGCGCTGGCGAAGTTGGGGGAGAAGTGGTGCTTTGGACTGAATGCGGTTTCGTTTCTGGCGCCGGTGATTTCGCTGTCGATGATCACGGCGCGATACTTGCCGGAGAAATCCGGCGAATCGATGTTCAACAGCCTGAAGGAGGGAATTAAGTTCGTTCGTAAGCAGAACTCCATGGAAGCTCTGGTGGTGCTGGCGTTCTGCATGACCGCGTTGAGCATGCCGATGCGTACTTATATTCCGGTGTTCGTGAAAGACATTTTTCATCGCGGGCCGGAGACGTATGGGAACCTGCTGTCACTCATGGGGGTGGGATCGATCTGCGGGTCGCTGGCCATAGCCGGGATCGGCAACATGCGGAACAAGGGACGGTTCGCGCTGCTGATGCTGATGTGCCTGGGAGTGGGGATTTCAGTCTTCTCGCTTTCCAAATCGTTGCCGCTGAGTTACACGATGCTGGCGTTTGTGGGCGCATCGATGATGGCCGTGTTCGCCACGGTGACTTCATTGGTGCAGTTGATTACGACCAACGAAATGCGCGGCCGGGTGATGAGCGTTTACAACTGCGCGTTTCGCGGCGGGATGCCGATGGGGAATCTGCTGTCGGGCTGGCTGGTGCCGATGTTTACAGCGCCCATTGTGTTGGGAGTGAATGGGCTGTTGCTGGTTCTGGTGGCAGTATATTTTCTGCTGGTGCAGCGGAGAGTGGCGGCGCTGTAATGGCAGAGTGAATGGCGCGGCCCGCTCCTCACAGAGCTCCACGCTTCAGTTTAGTCACGATATTTCGCTCTTCCAGCGACGCAGCTATTTTTGCTGCAGAGCCTGCAGCAGAGTTTGACGCGCGGCGATCACATCCGTTCGCGCCTCGTTCACGCGTTGCGGTGATGGGATGGCGACTCTTATGGATTCGCAAATGCGCTTCAGTTTAGCGTCGAGCTCCCCAAGCCGCTGTTCGGTGGCTGCCGGCGGCAGGCGCAGGGCTCCTTTCACGTCGCTCATGTAGCTGTGATAAGCCTGCACTTGCTGCAGGCTGGGTGGCACGCAACCCTTCGGCGCTGGCTCACCCATGATGGTTTCGAACAGGTCCTCGGGCTGTTTCGAACGTTGCAGCTCGGCAAAGAAAACATCGGCTCCGGCTTCTTCCATTTCCCACGCAAGGCCCCAATCAAACCCGTCCTCTGGCAAGGCACTCACGGCGGCGTACAGTTGTCTGGTTTGGGCGTTGTGCAAGCGTCCTTGTTTGCCTTCAGCCGCCAGCGCGCGCATTTCTACGACGAGCACGCTCTTCGCCGTGAGTGAGAAAATCAGTGAGCCCCCCTTCGTCAGATCCTGTGCGAAGCGAATGCCTGCGATCCACGTATCCACTGCCGCCTGGGGCTGGCCCGTTGCCATCTCTCGAATTCCCCGCAGCGTGTTCAGGCGCGCCAGTACGTGCGCCCGCGGCACGAATGCAATCGACGCTTCCGGTCCGCGGCTGTATTCGACTCCCCAGTCGCAGTCCGGAAGCTTGGTGGCACGCTGCATGATCCCCAGGGCGATTTCGTTGGCAGCCACAATTCCGCCGAGTTGGGCTTCGTCCCATGGTGCTTCGCCGGAAAGAACTTTCTCCATCTCCTGCTGCAGGCCCTGGTTTGGGGGCGGGTCGTTGAGCTCCGCGAATGCCTGCCAGTAGCGGAGCGCCGCATTCCTTGTTTCAAGCGGCAACTTCATCTGCGCAGTCCCCAGCTTGGGCATGAACAAGGTGAGCAGCATCAGCAGCGAAATCCAGAATTTATTAATCATGACGTTCTCCTCTATTCGGCGGCCAATACCCGCAACATGCTCCCTTGACCTTGGAGATTGGGCAAGACTTTCCGTGATTCTTCAGTCAGCACCGCGTCGAATGTCTGATTGTCTTCGAGGGCTAGTTTTGTCAGCAGGAATGAGTTCATCCTTCTTTCCGTGAAGGGAGCGCTCGCCTGTGCTTGATGTTCCCTTGGCAATTGCGGGACCACGGCCACCTCCCGCCGCGACACCCATACGGATAGTCCTGCCGTCAGCCCGATTGCAGCCGCGATCGCGAGTGGTCTTAGCCGAAAGCGGTGTGACGGCGCTTCTGCTTCCAAGGGCCGAATCGCCCGCGGCTTGAACTCCTTTAAGTACTGCTCCATTTCCTCGTCAGGATTCGACATATGGCTCCTTCGCCACCCGCGGCTTGAGTCGTTCCCGCAACTTTTCCAGGGCGTAGCGATAACGGGACGCCGTGGTATTAATCGGCATCTTGGTTGCATCGGCAATTTCCTTTAGTGTCAATCCACTCCACATCCGGAGAAAGACGACCTCGCGTTGTTCTTCCGGCAGTTCGCTCAGCGCGGCCTGCAATGCGAGGACTTCTTCGGGCGCACCGCGTTCGCGAACAAACCATGTTTCTTCTTCGACGGGAGCCGTTTCGCGACTGCGGTCGCGCCGCAGGTTGAGCGAAGCGTTGCGTACGGCGCGGTATAAATACGCGGCCGGCACTTGCGGAGTCGATGTATCGCCGCGAAGCAGCCGCAGGAATATCTGCTGTACCGCGTCCTCCGCCGCAGCAAAGTCCAGACCACAGCAGCACGCGTACGCCGCCAGCGCGGCCCCGTGCTTCTCATAGAGCTCTTTCACATGAGCGGCTGTGAGCTTTTCGTCTTGCAACGGCCCTTTCCTGCGCTGGGTGGTTTCAGTGATATGACACAGGAATCGGCGGTTTTTGTCTAAGGGGTTCGGCGCGAAAGCGGAATATCTTCCCGGGAGCGAGAAGGCAGAAAGCCGAACAGTTAGGCATCGCTTCTAGACGCGAGTTCTTTCCAGAGTCGCAGTTTCGGCGGGGACTGACTGGATGGCGCTAGCTCTAGCTACGCCGACTGCGACAGCTGGAGTCTCGGCAGGCGGCGGCGCGATGGGGCGCTTGATAGTGAAGCGCTGAATCTTGATTTCGCCGCGGGCGTAAACCGCGAGCAGAGCCTCGACCGCCTTAGGATCGAGACGCTTGCCGGCGAGGTTCTTGATAATCTGCAGGGCCTGCTCGGGCGTGTGCTCTTTCTGATAAGGACGATTCGTGGTCAGGGCGTCGAAGGTGTCGCCGACCGCGATTACGCGGGCGAGCAGTGGAATCTGATCGCCCTGCAGGCCGTAGGGATATCCGCGGCCGTCAAGTGCTTCGTGGTGCAACTCGATGCCGGGAAGCATTTCCGCCAGCTGCGTGACCGGGCGCAGAATGTTGGCGCCTTTAGTGGTGTGCGTCTTCATGACTTCAAATTCTTCTTCGGTCAGCGCTCCCGGCTTTTTGAGGATGTGATCTTCGATGCCGATCTTGCCCACGTCGTGAAGCTGGGCGGAGATGCGCAGCGTCTCCAGGAAAGAAGACGGGAGCTTCATTTCCTGGGCGATGAGCAGGGAATACCGGGTGACGCGGTCGGAGTGGCCGCGCGTGTAGGGATCCTTTTCATCGACCGCTCCGGCGAGCATCTGGATGGAGCCCATAAACAGCTCACGATTTTCTTCGGCGGCGCGCTTCAAGTCTTCGACGAAATGTTCGAGTTCATCCGACATCGTGTTGAACGTGTTGGCAAGCTCGCCAATTTCGGTGCGGCTCCACAGGTTGACGCGTTGCGAGAAGTCGCCACGCGCGAGGGCACGGCTGGACTGGGTGAGCACGTGCAAAGGATTGGTGATGCGGCGCGCGGCAAAAATGCTGACGAGGATGCTCAATAGAACGGCCACAAGAGCCAGCAGGCGTGCAGTGCGCTGCATGTCGTAAACGTCGCGATAGGCCTCGCGGCTCGGCTTTTGCACAATCACGGCCCAGTCGAGCGAAGTGACGGGGCTGTAGGTGCCGAGCATGTCCACGCGATCGGAGCCAGTGCCAGTTGAGAATTCGCGGGTCTCGACCACTTGCGCCTTGTTGCCGCCCTCGACGAAGTTGCGCACAATGTCCAGGTTCTTCATATCCTGGCCGGTGGCAAATTCGGGCGTGGCCGCGGCGACGAGGCGTCCTTGGGCGTCGACGACGTAGGGTGTCAGGCCGCCCCCGGCGACTTCCTGCAGGCGACGCTTGAGGAATTGAAGGTCGACGACGGAGGCAATCACTCCCAGGAAACGCTGTCCATATTTCACGGGATAACTGACGACGAAAACCGTGCGCGCGGATTTGCCTTCGCCGACGACGAGGGCCTGACCGCTGTATTCGCGGCCATCTCGGGCTGCGGAATAGGCGCGCTCCAGTTCGCGCTGCAGAAAGGCATCGGGAGAGATTTTTCCGGCGCGGACGCCCTTGGCTTCGGAGTTCAACAGAGTGGCGTAGGCGATTTCGTCGGAGGAAGATACAAAATTCTCCAGCAGGGCGCGGAGTTCTGGTGAATTGATGTTGGTTTCGCCAATGTCGCCGCCGCTGGCCACCTGAATGGCCGACGACAGGTTGGCCAACATCATATGCAGAGAGTGTTCGTGCTCCGCCAGGTCATCGGCGAGTGAGCGCGCCAATGTGTTTTGCAGCATCTGCTCATTGGTCTTCAACCGTTCGCGGTTGCTGGCCTCGACCTGCGTCGAGTAAAAATACATGGGAACGATGCTGATCGCCAGGAGCACCCCGAGAATGAGATACAGAATCGGGATGCGGGCGTGATTCGAGGCGCTGGACAAGTCTCTCCCTTCACTTATCGCGGACGCCGAAGGCGAAGTGGTGGCGGCGTTCAAAGGTATCCTTAAAATTCTATCGGGGAATATGCCAGTCCGGAGGAAAAGCTGGAGGAGTTGGCGTTACCAAAGTACCTTGCGAAAGCGGCGTCTGGCGCGGGTTTGGCAGGAGAAGAGCGGCGGACCTTAGACCTCGGACCCTCCTCAGTTTAAGAGTTTCTGCAAGTCCTTCCAGCGGATGAGGATTACGTGACTGTCCCCGATCGCTTTCTTGAGTTCGGGGCTGGTCACGGCATCGTAGTCGCGCTGCCGCCAGGCCGCGCCATAGTCGGGGTGGTCCACGGTGACAGCCTGCAGTTCGGCATCGTCATGGCCCAGGTGAACAATAATTTCGGTGACACCGGGTTTCAGGTTCTTGATGGCGTTCAGATAGAACGTCTTCCAGTTGGCGGCGCCGACCTCCGGACCGGCGATCACCACCGAATCGAGAACGATGTCTTTCTCGGAAAGCAGAGACACGAGTTCCTTGGGCGCATCGGGAGTTAGCGCCGCGAGGAAAGGCAGCTTGTACTCGTGGGCGACTTTTACATAAACGCCGAACAGGTCGGGCCGCGCGAATAGCGTTCCCATGTGACTGTCGAGATGAGTGGGATGGATTCCCACGGCGATGGCATGTTCGATCTGGGCGCGAACCTCGCGCTCGACTTCATCGGCTTTCAAGTTGTGAACCGCGGGTTCGACTTCTGGCCAGAGATATCCGGAGGGATCGAGCAGGCTCGGAACTTTGTCTTTCGATTCCACAGGGCCCCAGCGGTAGGTTTTCCACTCCGCGGTGAGAGTCAGGTGCAGGCCCAGGTCGGCGTCGGGATGGGATTTCGCGTAGTCGGCAACTTCGGTGAGCCAGGGACAGGGAACCATAATGCTGGCGGAGGTGACGGCATGTCTGTCGAGCGCGTCGAAGCTGGCGGCGTCTTCGGAGTGGGCGACCGCGAGATCGTCGGCGTGGATGATGAGCAGTTTCGCATTCGGCGGGTAGCCGAGGCGTTCGGCGATGGTCTTGGTTTGTCCGAATGCAGTGCTTAGGAGCGAGATCAGGAGAATGGCAACGGCGAGATTGAATGCGCGCATGGAGGCTCCAGCTTGAGACCGTAAAGCGTACCACGGTTGCGCGGTGCGGTTTTGTTTCGCTTCCGAAACACCACCGAAGAGCTTCAACCACGAAGGACACTCAGGTTCACGAAGGAAAAACTAAGCCCCCGTCTCGCTCTTGCCGGTGCGCGTCATCAGTTCCTGGATAGCCTCGCGCGGTGATTTCCCCTGGTGCAGGATGGCATGCATCTGCTCGGTGATGGGCATTTCCACGCCGCGGGCGTGGGCGAGTCCGACGGCGGCGGACGTGGTGAAGACTCCTTCGGCCACCATGCCGTGCATGGCGGCGATGATCTCGTGTAGCTTTTGCCCGCGTCCAAGTTCGACGCCGACGCTGCGATTGCGTGACAGGCCGCCGGTGCAGGTGAGCACCAGGTCGCCGAGTCCGGCCAGTCCTGACATGGTTTCGGCGCGGCCTCCGCAGGCGACGACTAGGCGAGTCATCTCCGCCAGGCCGCGCGTGATCAGGGCTGCGACTGAGTTGTGGCCGAAGCCGAGACCGTCGCAGATTCCGGCGGCGATGGCGACAATGTTTTTCAGAGCTCCGCCGAGCTCTACGCCGATCACGTCGCTGTTGGTGTAAACCCGGAAACTCGGATCGCTGAATGCCTGCTGTACAGTGCGCAGGAGCGCGGAATCCTGTGAGGCAATGGTGATAGCAGTCGGATCGCCGCGTGCGACTTCCTGCGCGAAAGAAGGTCCGCTGAGTGCGCCGACGGCGGGAGCGGTTCCGTCATCCCGCTTGAGCACTTCGTCAATCACCTCCGTCATGCGCAGCAGAGAGCCTTCTTCCAGCCCCTTGGTTGCGCTGACGATCAGAGTCTGCGGCGTCAGCAGCGGACGCATGCGTTCGAACAGGGAGCGGCAATGTTGGGAAGGCATGACGCTGACCACAATTTGAGTGCCGTCTAGAGTCGCGGCCAGATCGTTGCTGGCGGTCACGGAGTCTGGAATGTGGCGGCCGGGAAGGAATCTCTCATTGACCTGATGCCGCGCAATGGATTCGCAGACGTCGGTCTCGTGCGCCCACAAGCGGATGCGATGCGATCCTTTGCGCCCGAGTACGATGGCGATGCCTGTGCCCCAGGCGCCTCCGCCGATGACGGCGATCTCACTCATGCGCGCCTCCTGATGTGGATCACTATGTGGATCACTCGCGTTGAACACCTCATGCGGACCTCGAGCCCAGGCGGTTTTCTGTGCCCGCCAGCAGGCGGCGAATGTTGGCGCGGTGTTTTATGACGATGAGCACCGAAGCAAAGGACATCAACGCCAGCGCCAGGGGGACGTTGCCGTACTCATGCAGAAGCAGCGCGAGGTTGGGGAAGGCCGCAACCGCGGCGATTGATCCCAGAGAAACGTAGCGGAACACAAGCACCAGGGCAAGAAAAATGCCGGCCGAGACGAGCACCGCTTTAGGAGCAATCATGAGGAAAGCGCCGAGCCCCGTGGCGACGCCCTTGCCTCCGCGAAACTTCAGCCAGATGGAAAACATGTGGCCCACGACGGCGAAAAGCGCGCCCGTGGCCGCCCAGGTGACGATACCCGGCGAACAGGCTGGCAGGACGGTGTGCCAGGGAATCTGGGAGATTGAGATGCGTTCAAAAACCGGCGGACTTAGAACGATGCCGACTGCAACGGCGGCGGATCCTTTCAGCGCGTCCAGCAGCAGAGTCAATACGCCCAGGAGCGGGGACTTGCGCGAGACATTGGTGGCGCCGATGTTACCGCTGCCGGTGAGGCGCACGTCCTCGCCGCGGAAGATGCGCACGAGAAGATAGCCGAAGGGGATGGAGCCCATCAGGTAGCTTGCACCGGCGATGAGAAGGGGGCGCAGCATGTTCTTTTTCTGGAACGCTTCTCGGAACGCGTCGATTCTTCTTATGCTATTGGAAGCGAGGGCGAGACGCCGGCGCTACTGTAAATCAAATCGCGCCAGCTTGGTGTACTTCGATCCTTTCGGCAAAAGCTGGCTCTGATACAGAAAGAACTCGCGGGCCGTCATGGTACCAAACTCCGGAGCGGGCAGGGCGGCGAGTTTTTCCTGCAGGCGCTGGAAAATACGATTGGGCGCGTCTGCCTTGTCGCGGCGCGGCGAGCCGGAGCCGCCTGCCCCTCGGGCCAAAGTCAGGTGCGGACTGAAGGCGCGGTCTTCCTTTGGAATTCTCAGGGATGCCGTTTTCTGGTCGATGGACGCCGCCAGAGCGGGCAGTGCAGGGCCGGCTTCAAGGCCGATCCAGAAGACGCGCGCCGATTTCGCCGTGGGAAAAAACCCGTAGCCGCGGAAGTGAATCTCCGAGGTGCTAGCCTGAATGCCGGACAGCGCCTGCTTGAGGGGTTCGACGGCGGATTCCGGTTGCTCGCCGATGAACTTCAAGGTCACGTGCAGAGATTCCGGCCGGACCCAGCGGGCGTCGGGCGCAAAACCGCTCACGCCCTCCAGGAAGAGGGCGATGCGGGCGCGGATCGCGTCGTCGATGTCGAGAGCGATGAACAGGCGCATAAAACAGCTCTTAGCTTTTGGCTCTTGGCTCTTAGCTTGAATCTCATTCTGCCCGCTGCGCTAGAAAGGAAGCCAAGAGCCAAGAGCTTTCCTTACATCAGTTTTTTTCTCACCATATCCAGCACCATGGTCGAGGCGAAGCGACGAATGCGTTTCCGATCGCCAGGAAAATTGCGCTGCACGACTTCGGTCCCCGTGCTGCTCGCTACGGCGTGGAACACCAGACCTACGGGCTTCTCGGCTGTTGCTCCGGTGGGACCGGCCACGCCGGTGACGCCCACGCCGAGCGTCGATTCGCAGCGGTAGCGAATGCCTTCGGCGAGTGCGGCGGCAACTTCGCGGCTGACTGCGCCGTGGCGCTCAATCATTTCCGCGGGAACGCCGGCGAGTTCGGTTTTCAGCGCGTTGGAGTAGACAACGGCGCCTCCAAGAAAATAGCGCGAACTTCCGCTGACCGACGTTATGCGCTCCGCCAGCAGGCCTCCGGTGCAGGATTCCGCGACGGCCAGTGTGGCGCTGCGCATCTGTAGCCAGTAGCCGACGATCTGCTCCAGGGACTCGCCGTTGCGCGAGTAGACGGCGTCGTCCAGTTCGTCTTCAACGACTCCCGCAACTTCATCGACGCGGCTCTGCGCGGCTGCCTGCGTAGGTGCAACGGTTTTGAAGTGCAATTCGATCTCTCCGGCGCCGGCCAGGATGGTGGTCTCGACGTTGGAATAACGTTTGTAAATAGGCGCGACCCGCGCGTCGACCGCCGATTCGCCCAGCATGGCGATCTTCAGCGTCCGCACGGCCAGAAATGCCGGAGGAACTTTGGCGCGCAGGCGCTCGCGGACTTCCGCCTCGAACATGGCTTTGAGTTCATGCGGAGGGCCGGGGAGCAGCACGATGATGTGTTCGCGGCCATCGAACTGTCCGCTGAGCCATTGGCCGGGGGCGGTGCCGTTGGGATTGGAGAGCACGGTGGCGCCCTCGAGAACGTCGGCCTGCTTAGTGTTGTTGGCTGACATCTTCCAGCCGCGATCGGCAAAACGCCGCTCCAGTCGAGCGAGAATTTCCAGATCGCGGCGCAGCTTCACGCCGAGCGCTTCGGCAACTGCCTCGCGCGTCAGATCGTCTTCGGTGGGGCCGAGTCCGCCGCTGAAGATCACGATGTCGGAGCGAAACAGGCCGTGCTGGGCCGCGGCCACCAGCCTGCGAAGATCGTCGCCCACGATGCTTTTGAAAATTACGTCGACGCCCAGCAGGTTGAGTTGCTCGGTGAGGTAGAGCGAGTTGGTGTCCATGCGGAAGGGCGTGAGCATCTCGGAACCCACCGCAATGATTTCGGCATTCACGCCTTAGAAGTTTAAATGAAAACAGACATGAAAGCCGCCGAGGACGCCGAGAAGGCAGTGATGGCGGAGCAAAGCAGATTCCTCACTTCGTTCGGAATGACAAACAACACGGGCGCACAGCGGGCGGCGGCTACTCCGGTATCAGGGGCAGGCCCTGAATGTTCCACGAAAGATGATGCACGCTGTTGGTGGTGGCTAGGATGACGGAGCGTCCTGGCGCGAACGCCAAGCCTACCAAGCCCTGGCCGGCAACTTCGAGATTCGCCAGGCCGTCAGGCGCAATCTTTACGATCCCGCGCGTGCCGGAGAGCGAGGCTGCAACATACAAGTTGCCATCCACATCGAAGGCCAGCCCCTGCGGCCTGCCCAATCCCTTGTAGAAAGTGGTGACGGTTCCGTTCGGATCGACTTTGTAAACACGATCGGTCGGTCCGGTGACGAACAGGTCGCCGTGTGGACTGAAGGCCAGATGATAGGCGGAGACGCTGGGCTCGAGCGTGGCAAACACGAAGACCTGCTGGTCACGCGAGATCTTGAAGATGGTGCCGTTGCGGTCGCCGACATAGAGACCGTGTTCGCGATCGAACGCGATGCCGGTGGCCACGCCCATGCCTTCGGCATAGGTAGTCATGTTTCCATGGGGAGTCACGCGATAGACCGCGCCGTCGAAGCGGGAAGAGACGTACATCTGCCCTTGCCGGTCGAAGGCGATGGCGGTGGCATTCATCATTTCGGCCACGAACGGCTTGATGTTGTAGTTGGTGTCGATTTTGAAGACGGCGACCGGAACTTTCTGGCCGCGCGAGCCGGAAAAAGTCACGTAAATGTTGCCGTCGGGATCGAGCGCGGGACTGGTCACAGGATGCAGATTGTCGGCGATGGGCACGGCAACTTTCACCGGGTGTGGATTGCTGACATGGCCGTCAGTAGTCACGACGACCGGACCGGAGGTCGCCCCTTCGGGGACTCGCGCGACCAGAAAGCCATCGGAACTAACGATGATCGATCCTTCGAAGTCGCCGAATTTTACCTTCGGGCGGTGAAGTTCCTGCGGACGCAGGCCCGAACCCGTGATGCGGAGTTCGCCTCCCGCCAGCGCCAGCGACGGCGCCACCATTTCAATGCGTGGTCCGCCATTGACGTTTTTTCTGCCGAGGATGCGATCGGAAAATCCCATGAGAAATCAGAGAGCTGTTAACTGCTTAGTAGCCGAAAGTGAAGCAGGAGATGCATTACAACGAACGCGAAAATTCCTGCCGCGACATCATCGAGCACGATTCCGGCGCCTTCTGGAAGTCTCTCCAGTTGCCGCACCGGAGGCGGCTTGACGATATCGAACGCTCTAAAAAGTATAAGACCCACGAGGAAAGTTTGCCACGCGAGCGGGACGGCGATCAACGCGATCAGCTGACCGGCAACTTCGTCGATCACGACAAACTGCGGGTCTTTGGCGGCCGTGGCTCGCGCTACGCGCGTCGCAGCCGGAATGCCGACTAGAGCGACCAGCGCGGCTAGGGCGATGGCGACCGGGGTGCGCAGCGAGGGCGTCAGTTCATAGGCGACGGCGGCCCAGATCACCACGGTGGCAGCAGACGCCCACGTACCTGGTCCGGGATGCAGGCGGCCGATGCCGAAAAAGGTTGCGACCAAGGTTGCCCAGAGTGGAGCGCTCGGGCGGGACGCCCCCGGGACAGCCGGTGGGAGGCCAGCGCTACGCTCGGTCGCCGCGGGTGCCGATTTCTGTGTGGTGGACATTGGGTCGATTTACGACGCAGTAGGCTTGGTAGCGCCGCCGTCCTCGGCGGCTGTCGTGGGGGCGTCTCGCCCGCACACCCAGACCCATTTCCAATCTTTCAGATTTGCCTTCTCCGGGTTTTCCGCGACATAGCGAATGGACCGTTCGAGTTCGCCTTCGTTTCGGATCAGGTGGTCATAGTACTCTCTTTGCCAGAACGAGCCTTGCCGCCCCAGGACCGTATTTGCTTGTTTCGCACTGAAAGACTTCCACGAGTGGATCACTTCCGCTAGTTCCTGGCCGGGAAGCAATTGGACGACGACATGCACGTGGTTGGGCATGACGCACCAGGCAAAGAGCCGATAGCGCCGGTCGTCAAAATGGCGAAGAGTGGCTGCTACATCTTCGGCGATGGCTGGATTCCGCAGGTGACAGGCACCTGCGCCACTGTCGAGATATTTTTCAATGATCGGGGAGGAAAGGCGCTGAATTTTCCGGCGCTCGTCGGGACTTAGGGCGCGATGGAGTTGATTCGCGGTTTTAACGATGGCTTCGCGCTCGGATTCGATCTGATCGAGTACGGATTTCGGGAGGGAGTCGGCCAGGCGGAACGTGATGAAGTAGGTTGCGCTTTCTTTTTCCCAGTGGGGGAAGCGGCCACGGTCGCGGATCTTTACCTCGCCGAAGCGCGGGCGGGACGCCCCCGCGACAGCCGGCGGGACGCCGGCGCTACGGTCGGGGGGCGTCGCACTGACGGCGACGAGGCTGTTACCGGCAGCTCGGTTGTCGTCGCCTTTCACGATTCGTCCTCGGGGTCTTCGGGATTGCGGTCTCGGATGGCTTCCTCGGCGTCGGTTACCGGAGACGAGATCACATAGGCGCCGCTGGCCCACTTGCCTAGATCGATGAGGCGGCAACGGTCGCTGCAAAAAGGGAAATCCGGGTCGGTGCTTTTCACTGACTTCTTGCAGATGGGACAGCGGAGTTTGACGGTACGCTTGCGCGGCATACGATTCGTATTGTAGCCGGACGTTTCGTTCGTAGACGGTTTGCCAAGAGACGATTGGCGGCGAGACCGGGGCTACAGGATTTTCGCCACCAGGTCGTAATCGTGTGCCTCGGTGATCTGGCAGCGAAAAAACTGGCCAGGTTGCGGGTCCGTTCCCTCGGGGAAGTCGTTGACCCAGACCTTGCCGTCGATTTCGGGAGCGTGCATGGGCGTGCGGCCTTCGAGCAGCAACTCGGTTTCTTCCGACTCGCCTTCAAGCAGCAGATCGAACTCCCGCCCCACCAGCGCTTTCTTTTTCTTCTTGCTGATCTGGCGCTGGATTCCCATCAAGTGCTTGCGCCGCCGCTCGATCTCGCGCGGCGAAAGTTTCTGGTCCAGACCGAAAGCTTGTGCACCGTCCTGATCGGAGTAGGCGAACGCGCCCATCCAGTCGAATTGCGCCTCGCGCACGAAGTCGCAGAGTTCCTCGAATTCTTTTTCGGTTTCGCCGGGAAAGCCCACGATGAAAGAGGTGCGGAGAGTCAGGTCGGGCACGGTGCGGCGCATTTTGGCGATCGAACGCAGAAAGACGTCGGCGCCGCCACCACGCTTCATCCGCTTCAGCACCGAGGCCGAGGCGTGTTGCAGGGGCACGTCCATGTAGGAACAAATCTTTTCGTGCTGCGCGATGGTGTCTAACAGCTTGCCCGTGATTTTGTTGGGATAGGCGTAGAGGAAGCGAACCCAGCGCATATCTTCGATGGCGGCGAGTTTTTCCAGCAGCAGCGCCAAGCCGTCTTTCAGGCCGAAGTCTTCGCCGAAGCAGGTTGTGTCCTGACCGATGAGGGTAATTTCCCGCACACCGCTCAGGGCCAGGCGTTCGGCCTCGGCGATTACGGATTCGAAGCGGCGCGAACGGAACTGGCCGCGCAGCTGGGGAATAATGCAGAAGGTGCAGGGATGGTCGCAACCCTCGGCGATCTTGATGTAGGCCATGTGGCCGGGCGTGGCCAGAATACGCGGCGTGGCATCGTCATAGAGGTAGTTGGGGAGGTCGCCGATAGCGCCGCCGTTCCAAGTTTCGCCAGTCGATGATTCCTTAGCCCATGATTCGCGCGAAAATCGGCCCTGGGCGGCGCGGGCATCGCCTTCCGGCCGCGAGGGCAAAACGACAAACGGGGAATCACTGCGACGGTCGCTGGGTTGCGGCGCGGGCGCCAGACCGGTCGCGGCGAGGATCTTTTCCAACTCGCCCGTACCCACCACTGCGTCGACTTCGGGAATGTCCTTGCGAATCTGGTCACGGAAACGCTCGACCAGACATCCGGCAACGACCAGCTTTTTCGCCCTGCCGCCAGTTTTGTGCGCGGCCATCTCCAGGATCGTATTGACGGATTCCTGCTGCGCGCTCTCGATGAACGAGCAGGTATTGACCACGATCACGTCGGCATCTTCGGCACGGCGGGTCAATTCGGCTCCGGCCCGCGCCAGCAGGCCCATCATGACTTCACTATCCACGAGGTTCTTGGGACAGCCGAGACTGATGAAGCCTACTTTTTGCGGACGTGCGAGCGGATCCGCGGGCGTACGTACAGGCTGCTGGGTGTTGGCCTGCGGATTCGACCGAGATCTCTCTGCCGGATGACTGGGCTTAAGATCAGGCTTGAGATCGGGAGAAACGCTAACAGTGAGGTCCTTTACAGGCATGCAATCTTTCTATTTTAGCATCCCGCAGAGCGGCACCCGGCATCGCAGTCTTCTGAGCCAAACGGTATGGGCACCAGAAAAGATAGTAGCGATGGTTCAAAACAGCCGGGGTCGTGCTAGGCTAGGTCTTACCGCCGTAACAATTTAGGCACCACCTCGCAGGAGGAGAAATGTTTGGCAAAGGTCTTTGGGTTGCGATCCTGACCGCACTGGTCATGCTGTCGGCGTCGGCGGTTGCGCAGGACGAAAAGAACGAAGTCGGCGGCATCATCGGTCGCACGTTCATCAGCGACCAGGGAATCCAGGATGCGAGTCTCCCCGACAACATCATCCATTCCGGCAAAGGTCTTTCGATCGAAGGGGAGTACGCCCGCCGTTTCTGGGTGACTCCGATCTACGCCATTTCTGCCGAGGGGCTGGTGATGTACAACCACGAGGTAAAGCTCAATGCGGGCGCGTACCTCAATTCGGTTGTGCCCCAGACCTACAAGGAGCTGTTCCTGGCGCCGGCGGTCCGGGCAAATCTGTTTCCCACCACGGCGACTTCTCCGTGGGTGAGCTTGGGTGTGGGTTTTGGCCACATCGGTGAAAGCGCGGGCTTGGACTATGGCGGCGTCAATCCCGGCAAGTCCACCACTTCAGCCGTGATCGAGGGCGGACTCGGTCTGGATGTGAAAGTCTGGAAAAAGCTCAGCATGCGCGGAGAAGTCCGCGACTTCTGGTCGGGCGAGCCGGATTATCCGCTGGCGCCTACGGGGAAATCGCGGCAGCACAACTACTTTTTGGGCGGCGGAGCGTTCTGGCGGTTCTAACGGCCGCGAGCGGGGAGTGCGGAACCAGCGCCTAGCGGTTGCGCGCCGCCATCTCGATTTCTTCGTATAACTCCGGCAAACGCTGAGCATCATCAATGGAATTCCCGAAGCGCGCGGATTCGTAGACCTGGGTAAAGCGCGCGACCGGCCCCCGAAGGCGGCTGTCTTCAATCTTCTCCACGAACTCCTGGGGTGTCTGCGCCGCAGGGTTTTCCACTCCACGCCGCGCCAGCGCGCGCGCCATCCGCCGATACCACATGGCTGCAGCCTGTTCAGGAGATCGCTCGGGATGCGCCGCCAACCATTTTTCGTGGAGGAGACGGGCGATTCTGCCCAAGTTTCCGAGCAGCAGGAGAACGAGCGTGATGGCCGCGCCGAACACGGCCCAGCGGCCGGGCGAATGCTCCACGCGATCCTGCTTACTCCGCGCCCACTTCAGCATTGCCGCGTAGTGGTTGCGCGCCCAAATGCGGGCGCTCTCCCACAGGCCACGACTGCCGCTGAACGCGGCCTGACCAAGCGCGTACTGGTGCGAGGTATCGTAGCTGACCACCCAATCCCGCCAGAATGACGAAATGGCATCGACGTAAAGCGCGAGGCGGCTCCAGCCCTGCGGCGTTCCATTGGCGCCCGCTGGAGTCGGATCGAAGGTCTGCCAGCCGTAGCCGGGAAAATACGCTTCCACCCAGGCGTGCGCGTCTTTAGCGCGCACTACGTAGTTGCCGGTAAGGTCGTTGAACTCGTCGGAGCGGAATCCGGTGACCACGCGCGACGGAATTCCCAGCGTGCGCAGCATGACCGCCATCGAGGACGCGAAGTATTCGCAATGTCCCTGCTTGCGCTCGAAAAGAAAATTGGCGATGGGATCTTTCACCGCCGTCTGGGGCAACTCCAGGGTGTAGCCGAAGCGCGTCTTGAGATAGTTCTCGAGGGCGGCGGCCCTGTCGAAATCGTTGCTGGCCGAATTTGTGATTTGTGCGGCCAGCTGGGAAACTCGCGGATCAAGCGGCGGCAGGCGCAGGTACCCGGCGGTGACCGGCGTGGGGTAGTTCCGACCAGCGGCGCGCAATTCCGCGGGCGCCGCGGTTGCGATGTCGGAGTCGGCCTCGTAGCGGCTGATGGCGCGCGAGGTGTCGAAGTTATAGACCGCTCCGCCGGAATCCGCAGCCAGCATGCGATAGTTTCCGTTGACGTCGCGCGCCCAGGGAGCCAGGAAAAAGACGTTGGTGCCGATCGGCTCCATCAGCACGCGGTAGTGGATCACATGCTGGCGCATCATACTCGGGATTACGGAAGAGCGCGGGGCCACGTTGGCGGGTGGCACCAGAAAGCTGTTATCCGCTTGCCGCCGCAACAGGAACTGCTCCCGAAGATTCGACCAAGTGTGTCCGTCGAAATCCGCCAGGGCTACGCCGCGCCAATGCAGATCCGAGCCGCCGACGCGGTCGCCGTCGATCTCGATGTGCATGACGAGGGCGCTGGACTGCTGAATCTGCCCAATCTGGCCTAGCTGAACGTGATCGCTGAACCCGGACGAAATGTTGGTGCCGAACGAGTAGGCCCCCATGTATCCCGCCGACATGCGGGGCATGAGGAAAAAGACGGCGGTGCCGCTGACCAGAATCATCAGCATTAGGGCAGGGGCGACGCGCGCCAGAGCAAAGGCCAGGTGGCGATGTTCCTGCGGATCGTTCGTATGCCTGGCCTGAATGTTGGCGGCGTGGCTGGAGCGGCGCATCTCCATGAGCACGAAGGTTCCCACGGCCATCATCATGAACACAGCAAAGGAGAATAGAAAGATGCTGTCGACGGTCAGCACAGCCGAGGCCAGCACCATCAAAAAGGCGAGGATGGCCAGGGTGACGTGATCGCGCTCGCGGCGCAGTGAGAACATCCGCACCACCACGCCGAACAACGCCAGATGCACCGTGGCCGCCAGGAAGGTGCGCGAAAAGATGAAGTAGTCGGCGGCGAAGAAGACGAAGTAGGCGACGGAGAGCGGCGTAGTCCAACGCTCGGGAATCACGAACTGGTGCCGCTGCGATAGCAGGTATCCGCGGATGGCCAGCGCGACTCCCACCAGAATGGTCGAAGGCAGGTCGAGGCCGCCGGTGCTAGCCAGGGTTGCAAAACCGGTGAGAACAAGCAGATACAACGCCAGTTCGAAGTAATGGTCGATTGCCTGCGTCAGGGGGATCACACCGGATTGGGAAGACTGGGGCGACATTCGATGTTGAGCAGCGGTGCGGCCAGGCAGCCCGCTGCAAGGCTTCCTTTTTCACACAACCAGCTGAATCGTCAGCCCAGACAACATCAGCCTAGACCACCATTGTTCGACAACCGTCACCAGAAGGGAAGGCTTTGCGGCCAGATTCTTGCACCAAAAGTCACATGGCCGTTCGGCGGAGTGTAGAGTGCGAGGGCGAGACGCCCCTTCGGCAAGCTCAGGGCAGGCTCTCGCGACAGCCGGTGGGACGCCGGCGCTACGTTCGGCGAATGCTAGAATGATTCAGGTCAGGCATCGGTCTCACGCGACGTACTCTCGCCAACCCCGCCAGGTCCGGAAGGAAGCAACGGTAACGGGCTCTTGCGTGTGCAGTGGGT
>Ga0181523_10001188_pt1 | contig 28113 bp, 26 predicted proteins | sample PEATcosm2014_Bin_43_FD_119752 | JGI IMG/M metagenome (GOLD analysis project Ga0181523, IMG submission 119752) | Peatland microbial communities from MTU Mesocosm Facility, Houghton, MI, USA - PEATcosm2014_Bin05_30_metaG | ecosystem: Environmental > Terrestrial > Soil > Wetlands > Peat | place... | reverse complement strand
GCAAAAAGATCCTGTGTGCTATGTTCCGCCATGCGGAAAAGCCTAATGGGTCGCGGCGGGTTCCCACCGTCTGAGACGGGTTCATTCTCGGCCCACCACACGGCCCAGTGGGTCGGCTTGTTTTTTAGTTCTCAGTTCCCGGTTCTCAGTTCTCAGTTTTTCCAATGTCCGACGGAATCCCTTGGACGGGCGAGACGCCCGTCGCTCCACCCTGCTAGACTCTTCTAGAACTCAGCCCTCTGTCGGCGCATCTAAACTAACGTGTTCCCTCGACTTTTTCAGATTGGCGGCTTCTACCTGCCCACTTATGGTGTCCTGGTCGCCTCGGGAGTGCTGATCGGGCTTTGGATCAGCGTGCGCAACTCGGAGAAGCAGGGCATCAACGGCGACGATGCCTGGAATCTTGGCATCCTCGTTGTCCTCGCTGGAATTATCGGGGCCAAAATTCTTTACGTCATCAACGACTGGAGCTACTACGCGAACAACTGGCGCGAGATTTTCAGCCTCAACACGCTGCAGGCTGGAGGCGTATTTTCCGGCGGGCTGGTCGCCGCGCTCCTCACGGCGGCGTGGTACATGCGGCGCCACCACATGCCGGTGCTGCGCACGACCGATGGCTTCGCTCCCGGGCTTGCCTTTGGCCATGTCCTCGGACGTTTCGGTTGTTTCTCGGCGGGCTGTTGTTATGGCAAACCGACCAATCACTTCTGGGGCGTCATTTTCACGAATCCTTTGGCGAATTCCGTCAGTGGAACTCCGCTGGGTGTCAGGATTGAACCGACACAGCTGATAGAAGCGGCCGCCGAGTTTTTCAATTTTCTGCTGCTGACGTGGCTGCTTGGGCGCAAGAAATTTGATGGCCAGGTGTGGGGCAGCTTCATGATCCTGTATGGAATCGAGCGTTACTTCATCGAGTTTCTGCGCGACGATCCCGGGCGCGGCGAAGTTTTCGGCGGGCTGATGACGGGAACACAGTTGATTTCGATTCTGCTGGTGGTCGGTGGCGGATTGATCTGGTGGCTGAAGAGTGGAGTGGCGAAGAGAGTGCCGGCCCAGAGTAGCGTTTAGTCGCAGGGTTTAGTTCCCTTCCAGATGCCCGATTTCCCCATAATTATCGTCGTCTCCTCCGATGGCGCAGGACAGCGCCTAGACCAATATCTCGCTACACAACTTTCCGAGGTCAATCAGGCAGAGGTCAGTCGAGCCCGGGTGCAGCAACTCATCGCGAAGGGTGAGGTACTGGTGAACGAGGCTGCGGCGAAGGCATCGTTGCGGCTGAAGGGTGAAGAGCAGATTGAGGTCACTGGGCCGCCGCACGCTCCGCCGCTGCGCGCCATTGCGGAAGAGATTGCGCTCGACATCGTTTACGAGGACGACGACCTGGCGATCGTCAACAAGCCGGCGGGCATGATGGTGCATGCCGGAGCGGGAGCGACCGACGATGCGCGCAACCGTGGAACTCTGGTCAACGCGCTGCTGCATCACTTTAAGAAACTCTCCGCGGTCGGCGGCGAACTCCGGCCGGGGATCGTCCATCGCCTGGATCGGGCGACCAGCGGACTGATGGTGGTGGCGAAAAACGATGAAGCGCACCGCCGCCTGGCGAAGCAGTTCAGCGGGCACGAAGTGCACAAGACTTACATTGCGCTGGTCCATGGCTGGCCGAAGCAGGATCGCGGCACGATCCAAAGTGCCATCAGCCGCCACTCGCAGCGGCGCACACGAATGACTACGCGCGGTTTCGGAGGCCGCGAGGCGGTGACGCACTACGCGGTGCGGCGAAAGATCGATTCGCCTTACGGCAAGTTTGCGCTGGTCGAACTCAAGATCGAGACGGGACGCACGCACCAGATTCGCGTGCATATGTCATCGCTTGGACATCCGGTGGTGGGCGACGCGCTTTATGGCGCGCCGGGCGAATTGCGGTCGCAGTCGAACAAGCGGCGGTCGGCAGGAATGCCGGCGACGCTGCGGCTGGATCGGAATTTCCTGCACTCGGCGGTGCTCGAGTTGGAGCATCCGCGGACAAAAGAGCCGCTAAAGTTCTCCCGACCGTTACCTGCGGAACTGGAGAACCTGCTCGATAACCTGGAGAATGCCCGGCAAGAAGGTCCCAGGCCGGAACCTGGCCGGTAAGAACCTTGTAGTAAGAACAAGCCACCGTCACAGGCTGCGGGCTATAATGAAGTTATTCTCGATGAAATCGCGTATTCTTCTGCTTCTGGTTGCCTTTCACGTACTGGCTGGTTCGCTCATCGGCCAGACGGCGCCCCCTGCTTCCGCACCGACGACGCAGAATCCGCCTGCGAAAACGAGCGTGCCCCCCTCCGGCAAAACATCAAGTCCCGCGTCGCAAACGCCGGCAGGGCAGGCGTCGGCGCAATCGGAAAATCCGGCTAAGCCGGATTCCGATGAGTCCGTCACCACACTCAAGGCAACGGTCAACGAAGTTCGCGTGGTGTTCACCGTCACCGATCGGCACGGTCGCTACATCAAGGATTTGAAGAGCGACGACTTCAAGGTCATTGACGATCAAAGGCCCGCGGAACTGCGCAGCTTCCGCAGCGAGACCGATCTGCCTCTGCAGGTGGGGTTGCTGGTGGACGCGAGCAACTCAGTGCGCGACCGTTTCAAGTTCGAGCAGGACGCAGCCATCGAGTTTCTGAACTCCATTATCCGCCATGGCTATGACAAGGCATTCGTGGTCGGCTTCGACGCCACGCCAGAAGTTACACAGGATTTCACCGATAGTACGGAGAATCTTTCGGCCGGCGTGCGAATGTTGCGGGCGGGCGGCGGCACCGCGATGTACGACGCGCTTTACTTTGCCTGCCGGGACAAGCTCATGAAGCAGGAACAGACGGGACCGGTGCGCCGCGCCATTATTCTGCTGAGCGACGGTGAAGACAACCTGAGCCATGTAACGCGCGAGGAAGCCATTGAAATGGCGCAGCGCGCGGATGTGATCGTCTACACCATCAGCACCAATATCAGCGGTATGAAGGGCAATGGCGACAAGGTGCTGGAGCGCATCGCGGATGCCACCGGCGGCCGCGCGTTTTTTCCGTTCCAGATGCGCGAAATGTCGGATGCATTTGTCTCCATTCAGGAGGAGATGCGCAGCCAGTACGCGGTAGCTTATAAGCCGGCGAATTTTATTGCGGATGGACGCTACCGTACGATCCAAATCCTGGCGCAGGATAGAAATCTGAAGGTGCGCACCCGCAAGGGATACTACGCTCCGAAGCAGTAAAGCCGCGCCACACCATTACTTCCGTCTATTTTCTCTCTATGCCGGGATATTCGGGAACTCCGCTGGCGAAGAAGTTGGGCATCAAAGATGATTTTCGCGCCGCCCTCTTGCATGTGCCGGACGAGGTGCGGTCCGAACTTCGCGACGCGCTCGGAAAATGCCGTATCCAACATTTCAGCCGGCAAACCGGCAAAAACAAAGATCTCGACTTCATTTTCCTTTTTGCCAAATCGCGCGCGGGATTGGGACTTGAATTGTTGCCAGCCGCGAAAGCTCTGGCGCCGGCGGGCATGCTCTGGATCTCGTGGCCGAAGAAGAGTTCAGGCGTCGCCACCGACCTGACGGGAGATATAGTTCGCCAGAGTGGCCTCGATATTGGGCTCGTCGACGTGAAAGTCTGCGCCGTCACTGAGGTCTGGTCGGGATTGAAGTTCGTGATCCCGGTCAAGAATCGGCCGAAAGAGAAAAAGAAAAACGGCGAAACCCTTAGAAACACCTCGTCAATACGGTGATTGCTGCGCATCGTCAGAGGGACGTCGCGTCTCGCCAGCCCGCCTATTTCGCGGGCGATAGCAAAGTGTCCTCATCTACGAAGGCGGTGAACGACGCACCTTGGTTGATTTCTGCGTCCTTGCCATGCACGAACAAACCAACAGGAACAACCGGAACAAACATGAGGCCCATCGCTTTTCCTACTTTATCTTGCCCCTCCTTCGCGGCCGTACCGTGCAGTTTGATAAGAACGCCGCCGGCTTGGAGCGAGTTTACCTGAAAGAACACTTCGCCCGGAGCGCCTCCCATTCCCGTCTGCTCAACTTCGGTGACGGTTGCAACCGCAGGTGTTCCCTTCTTGACCACAATCAGGCCTCCGACCTTGAGGTCCTCGACGAGCGTCAGAGGAATCTTGTCACCCACATCGGCCGTCTTTGAATTTACGTCGGAAGCAAACACGAAAGGCACGGGCGTGCCCCGTGCCAGCAGGAGTTTCGCAGGCGCGGAAGGCATTGTGGCCGAGTCCGAAGCGCCGTTCGGAGTTGCGACCGCTGCCTGCGGCACAGGCGCCCCTGCGGGCACTCCATTCAGCGTGTAGACGGCAGTGGCGACCCGGCTGCGCCCTCCGTAGGGCGAGATGGCAATGGCTTGCAGCGTGGTCGTCGAATCAATCGTAATCGGACCGATGTATCGGGTTGACGCCGCAGTGGGCGTCCAACCGTCCGTCGTGTAATAAATTACCGCTCCGCGGGTTGAATCTTTCATTTTTATGGTTACGGTCGCGGAATACGCGCCGGGCTTGACGGAGAATTTAGGTGTGGCCGCGCCGCAGCGATAGCACTGCACCGGGGTCATCGCTGCCTGTTGTGCGTTCTGCATCGCCGTCTGATTCGCCTGCTGGGCAGCCTGCATCATCTGGTCGTTCGCCTGTTGGGCTGCCTGCGCCGCGATCTGTGTTTGCTGTATCGCTTGCTGCGCGGCCTGCATACCGGGGTCTTGAGCCAGCGCCAGGGAGACCGCTGCCGTTACCATCAACACTATCGGATATATTCGCATATCATTTTCCCCCTATCAGGTGAGATGTGCGCGCCCGGACCCGAGATGCAAAGGCGTTTGTAAAGAAATGTCTTGTGAATACTCACTGCGCAACTTGGGTCCAGAAAGCGGGTTTGCATGCAATAGACGCGGCTTCCGGGCAGCAAGGTTTCGGGGATCAAGAGCAGCTGGAATCGGAAGGGAGAACGGAATATGAAACGCATGATAGCTGGGGTTCTGTTGCTGATCGGAATGAGTGCGGGAACGATGTTTGCCCAAGACGGCTACTGGCGGGACCGGCGCGACATCCGGCGCGATGAGGTCAGGATTGCGCATGACCGCCGGGAACTGCGGCGCGATCTCTACTACGGGAATTATGCGGGTGCGCGGCACGAACGAAGAGACTTGCGGCGCGAGAATCGCGACTTAAACCGGGATCGCCGCGACTTGTATTGGGACCGCCGCTAAGCACGGCAAAGTAGCTTTCATCCGCGGTAACGTCCCAATAACTGTACGACATTAGTAACTTGCCGAGACGAGACGAGCCGAGTTCTATTTGATTTATTCATGGTGGAGAGATGACTATGCGAATCGGAACCCGGCTGGCAGCGTTGGCAATGGCGGGAATCATGCTTTGTTGGCCGGCCTACAGCCAGACGCCGGTGTCACGGGCGGAGCGGGAGCTGTTCGCTTCTGTAAACCAGGAGCGGCGAGCGCAGGGACTTCCTCCGCTACGGTGGGATGACGCGCTGGCGGCAGCGGCGCGGCGACACGCGGAGGTGATGGCGCAACACAGATCGGCGCAGCATGGGTTCGAGGGTGAGCCGAGCCTGTCGTCGAGGGTCAAGCAGGCGGGCGGGCATTTCAGTTGGCTCTCGGAAAACGTAAGCCAGGGGCCAACACCGAGGTTCATACACTCACAGTTCATAAGCTCGCCCATGCATCGCGCGAACATTCTTGACCGGGACATGGATTCAATCGGAGTTGGTGTGGTGGAGCGGGGCGGGCAGTTATTTACAGTGGAAGATTTTTCGCAAGCGCGCTAAGCGGACAGCGCTCAAGGCTGACTCACACAAAACCACTGAAATCATTTTGGCCCACGCGGTTGCCGGCGAGGGCGGCGAGGGCCTTTTCATCTACGCAATCGAGTTCATACGCTGGCGCTAGTCCTCGTGCCGTGGCGTGGCGTAGTAGCCGCTGCGGGCCTGGACTTTGTAGTCCCCCTGCTTGGGCTTGATCTCAACTTTGCGGAAAGAGCCGTCGCGGGCGGTGTTGGTGGGCACGTAACCAGCGTTGTACTGGCTGCGGAGTTCCTGGGAGATCTGATCGAAGGCCTGGCGAAGCTTTTCGATCTTGTTGCCGACTTCGATCACGCGGCCGCCGGTCTCCTGGGTGAGTTTTTTCATCTCTGCATCACCGTTATAACCGAAACTCCCACCCATGCCGTAGAAACCGCGGTCGGCGATGAGCAGCACGTAGCAGATGGCATCGGCTTTCTGGGCAGCTTCGATGGCATCCTTGATCTTGAGCCGGCTGCCTTCGTCTTGTCCGTCGGTGAGCAGGATCATCGCCTTGCGGCCGACTTCGTGGCTGAATTCGTCATGCGAGGCGAGATAGACGGCATCATAGAGCGCGGTGCCGCGTGGCCCGGTGGAAGAGCACGGGATCGGGCCTTGCGGGCCAATGGGGCCGCCGGAACAGCTGACTCCGCCGGTGTTGATCTTGGCCACGTTGAGCGCGTGTTTGAGCCGGCTGACGGAGTTGGTGAAATCCTGCAGCAGGGTAATGTCGATGTCGAAGCTGATGACGAAGGCCTCGTCTTTGGGACGCAGCGTGCTTTCGAGGAACGAACCTCCGACTTCCTTTTCCATATCGAGGACGCGCATCTGGCTGCCGCTGGAATCGATAAGGATGCCGAGGGTCAGCGGGAGATCGGATTCCGCCTTAAAATACTTGATAGTTTGGATTTTGCCGTCCTCGAACAGATCGAAGTTGTCCTTGGTGAGATTGGGGATCAGCGCGCCATGCTTGTCTTTGACGTTGAAGAACAACTGGACGACTTCGACGTTGACCTTCAGCGTCTCGACGGACTGCTCTTGCGACTGGTCTTGGGAATTAGAATTGGGGCTGGGACTGGAAGCGGAATTGGTATTGGATGTAGGGCCCGTCGATGAGGTGGGCGGGGGCGCCGGAGGTGGGGGAATCGGCGCATTCTGCGCGGCTGCGGGAAGCGGCAGGGTCGTCGCAAAAGCGAGTATGGTGAGAGCGAACAATCCCGCCGCCCGGCACGGTTTGCAAGGTATTTTAGGCATTAGAGTTTTATTCCGAGACTTTGCTAGTCTATCCTGTAATGGCCTGTAACGGTTAGATGCACCAAAGCGGCGCGCTTGGGCATCTCAATGAGTATAAAAGTGGTCGAACAGCGCGGCAATGCAGCAGGAAAGACAGAGGGTTTCGGGGATGTCCACAAAGACTAGCGCGGTACTGATTCTGGGGCTGACGTTATTGCTGGCTGGCGCCCTGATGGCGCAACAGAAGCCTGAGGACATCCCGGACGCCCCGTCGGCGACGCGTCCGATACCGCCGCCGGCGCCGCCCAGCCCGCGCCCCGGGGCGGATCAAGACACTACGCCGAATGCGCCGTCGCCCGATAATTCCGGGGCGGGGGTGAGCTCCAGTTCGAACGACATTCCCCGCAGCGATCCAGATTCGACTGAACAGAAGACGGCCCCGCCGCCAATGCCCCCAGTGAGGACGGTGCCCACGGGCAGCGTTCCACATGATGCAGAAACCGGGCAAGATGTCGGTTACACAATCCGGGTGAATCCGACCCTGGTGCTGGTTCCGGTTACAGTAAAGGACAGCGAGGGCAGGTTGGTCGGCGGCTTGCTCCCCAAGGATTTTTCGGTTCTGGAAAATGGGCAGAGGCAGAAGTTGACATTTTTCACCAGCGATCCGTTTGCGCTGTCGGCAGCGGTCATTTTCGATACTGGCATGGCAGACGTCGGTTTGAAGAAGGTACAAGACACACTATCGGCGTTGCAGGGGGCATTCAGTCAGTTCGATGAAGTCGGGATTTATACCTACAGCAGCACGGTAAGCCGGGTGTTAGACTTCACCAGCGTGGGCAAGGAGTTGACTGCGGTTCTGAACCAGGTCAAGGGCTACAGCGGGGCGAATAATGGACCTCCGGTGACAAGCGGACCACTCGGTCCGCAGGGCCCGTACATCAATGGCATTCCGATTGACTCTCCCGTAAACCCGGTGAGCACGCCGCCGAAAGTCGCGTACGTATTGAATGACGCGATCCTGTTGGCGGCACGCGATCTTTCGAAGCGCCCGCGGGACCACCGGAAGATCATCTTCATCATCAGCGATGGACGGGAGCAAGGCTCGACCGCCAGTTACAAGGATACGCTGAAAGTGCTGCTCACCCAGAACATCACAGTCTACGCGGTGGGAGTGGAAGGCGCGGCGATCCCGATCTACGACCGCTTGCAGCGGATCCACATGCCGAAGACGGGAGCGTTGGTGGGCTACAGTGACATTCTGCCAAAATACGTCAACGCAACTGGAGGAGGTACGGTGTACGGCGAGCTGACGCCGGCCGAGATCGAGCGGGCTTACGCCCAGGCGCTGGGAGACGCGCGCTATCAGTACACGCTGGGTTATTCGCCCAAATCGACCATCGGAGGCTACCGGGATATCAACGTGCAGGTGCAGCGTCCGGATTTGAAGGTCTATGCCAAGCACGGATATTATCCTCTGCCGACGCCTCTTTCGACGCCGCGATAGCGCGCGGGAACTGCCAAGCGTTTGAGCCCGTGGTGGTTTAGTAACGTGGGTAACCTGCGCCAAAGCCTCCCGGTGTGGTATAAAAACCAGCAGTAACCGATACTGTAGTGCAAGTGGATTTGTAGCGAGAGGCTCGCGCTTCGAGGGAGTGGTTTGCGAGAGTCTTTTTCGCTGGAGCTTCTGAGGAAACCTTTTGAGTTTCATCAACTTCGCAGCGCGCGAGATCAACTGCAAGATCGTCTACTATGGCGCCGGGTTGGGCGGCAAGACGACGAACTTGCAGTTCATCTTCCAGAAAACAGCCGAACAGCAGAAGGGCAAGATGATCTCGCTCGCCACCGAGACCGATCGAACCCTGTTCTTCGATTTCCTGCCGCTCGATCTGGGCACGGTGCGCGGATTCAAGACGCGCATTCACCTGTACACGGTCCCGGGACAGGTCTTTTATGACGCCAGCCGCAAGCTGATTCTGCGCGGGGTTGACGGTATCGTGTTCGTGGCCGATTCCCAACAGGAGCGCATGGACGCCAACGTCGAAGCCCTCGACAATCTGATGTCGAACCTGAAAGAACATGGCTACGACTTCAACAAGATTCCCTACGTCCTGCAACTCAATAAGCGCGACCTGCCGAACATCCTGCCCGTGGACGCTCTCTCCAAAGAGTTGCGCAAGAAGAACGAGGCGGTGGTGGAGGCGGTTGCCTTCCAGGGCGTGGGCGTGTTCGAGACGCTCAAGGAAATCGCAAAGCAAGTGCTTACGGAGTTGAAGCAGGGCGGGTAGGCAGTTCTCGGTTGTCAGTTCTCAGTTCTCGGTTCTCAGTAAAAGCCGCAACACAATCTTGCTGTAGAGACGCGGCTTGCCGCGTCTGCCTTTGCTCGTGTGGGCGCCTTCGCTCGTCCAAGCCGAGCGCAGTTCGGCCTCGCTTGTAGCCGCCGCAACTGGATGCCAGTACTCGCTATTGCAGCGTCCCCGATAGCTCTTCCCACTCATCCATGAGGCTCTGCAGATCGCTCTTCCGGCAAGCGAGTTCCTGCGTCTGCCGCTGCGTTTCTTCCGCATTCACAAAACTTTGTAGCTGCGTTTCACACAGGGCAATCGCGGCCTCGGCACGGGCAATCTCTTCTTCGATCTCGTGCAGGCGGTCTTCCATCTGCTGGCGCTTGATCGGATTCAGGCGTTTGCCTTTGGGTTCGGCTGATTCGGCGGCGGGCGCACGGTCTCCGTTCACGGGCACAGATGAAGACGTGGACGAAATAGCGGATGGCTTCGGTACCTCCACAACCGCGGCAACCGCCGCTCTTCCCTGCTTCCGCCAGAGATAATCTTCGTAATTTCCGGGATAGATTTCCACCTTGCCGTCGCCAATTTCGAAAACACGAGTGGCCAGCTTGTCGATGAAATAGCGGTCGTGGGAAACAAACACTACCGTACCGGTGTACTTCATCAGGGCTTCGAGCAGGACGTCTTTGGCGCGCAGGTCGAGGTGGTTGGTGGGCTCATCGAGCAGCAAAAAGTTGGCGGGGTGCAGCAGCATTTTGAGCAGTGCGTAGCGATTGCGCTCGCCTCCCGAGAGAACTCCGATGCGCTTGAAAACATCGTCGCCGGAGAAAAGAAAACAGCCGAGCAGGCTGCGCAGCTGGGTTTGCGTCGAGGCGGGCGAAAGTTCGCCGAGATCGTCTAGGATGCGGGCTTCAGGGTCCAGTTCTTTATATTGGTCCTGCGCGAAATAGTCGGGCCCGACGTTGTGGCCGAGCTTGTATTCGCCGGCGGTGAGCGGCTCCTGACCGGCGAGCAATTTAATCAGAGTGGACTTCCCTGCCCCATTGACTCCGACCAGCGCGATGCGCTCGCCACGCTCGATCATGAAACTTACTTTGTCGAAAACCTTGTGTTCATTGATCCCGCGCTCGCCGTAGCTTTTGGCGACGTCCGCGAACTCGGCGACGATGCGTCCGCTTGGCTTCGGCTGCGGGAACGAGAAGTGGACGGTTTTTTCTTCTTCCGGAATTTCGATCCGCTCCATTTTCTCGAGCTCTTTGATGCGGCTCTGCACCTGCTTCGCTTTCGTGGCCGTATAGCGAAAGCGGTTGATGAAGACTTCGAGTTGCTCGATGCGGTCATGCTGGGTTTTGTAAGCCGACTCTAGTTGCTCCTTGCGCGCGGTTTTCGCGGCCAGGTACTGATCGTAGTTGCCGGCGTAGAAATGTATTTGCTTGTTCCAGATTTCCACGATGCGCTTGACCGTAATGTCGAGAAAGTAGCGGTCGTGCGAAATGAGGACAAACGCATAAGGATAAGTGGTCAGGTACTCCTCAAGCCAGTTGCGGGCTTCGAGATCGAGGTGGTTGGTGGGCTCGTCGAGCAGAAGCAGGTTGGGCTTTTGCAGCAGAAGTTTGGCGAGCGCGATGCGCATCTGCCAGCCGCCGGAGAATTCTTCGGTCTGACGGGTCCAGTCGTCGCGGTGGAAACCGAGACCGGTCAGAACCTGGCCGACCCGGGCTTCAAGCGTATAGCCATCGCGGGCAACGAATTCGTGTTCGAGCTTCTGGTAACGGTCGGCGACGTTTGAATATTCCTGCCCCGCGTGGTCGAGTTCCGACATGCTGCGGGTGAGCGACTCCATCTCTTCTTCGATGGCATGGAGTTCGGCAAAGACGGAGATGCACTCGGCGAAAATAGTGCGCCCGGTCATGGTGAGGCCGTCCTGCGGAAGGTATCCGGTAGAGATGCCTTTGGCGCGCGAGATGGAGCCGTAGTCGAGAGACTCGCTCCCAAGAAGGATTTTCATGACGGTGGATTTGCCGGTGCCGTTCGCTCCGACCAGGCCGATGCGGGATTCTGGCGTGATCAGCCAGTCGGCGTTCTCGAACAAGAGCTTGTGGCCGTAGCGCTTGCCGGCGCCGGAAAGTTGGATCATGAATGTCTCTATTTAAATATAGCGGACGGGAGCAGGCTGTCGGCGACAACCTTTCAGGTGTCAGCATTCAGTGAACGCGCTTGACAATGTGTCACATATTGTGGCACAATTCCTCCATGCCCAGCGTAAATATCCGCCAGCTTCGCGACACCAAGCGTCTGAAGGCTTGGCTGCGGGCGGGCAAGACGGTGGAACTCCGGGAGCGCGACGCAGTCATCGCCCGCATTGTGCCCGAAGGATCGCCCCCGCAGCGCGGCGATTGGCCCGATTTCGCCGCTTCGCGTAAGGAAATTTTTGGCGACCGCATTTTGCCCGGTGCCGATGTGGTGATTGAAGAACGCGGCCGCTATTGAGGTTGCAATGCCGACCGTCGCATCGCCCACTCCGGTGACCATCTATGCCGACACTTCCTTTTTTGTGTCCCTCTATCTCCCTGACCAGCACACGTCGGAGGTCGAGCGCCGACTCAACTCGCGGCCGTCGCTGTGGATGACGCCACTTCATGTGGCCGAGTGGACGCACGCCATCGAGCAACATGTATTCCGCAAGGATATTTCGCGCAGCGAGGCCGACCGTCTGCTGCGGCGATTCCAGGAACACCGCGCACGGAATCTATGGCGGGAGTCGCTGCTGCCCGACCGGGCTTTCGAAGTTTGCGCGCAACTCGCAAATCGGCACGTGGGGCGGTTGGGCCTCCGCACTCTGGACACCCTGCATGTTGCTGCAGCGCTGGAATTAAAAGCTGAACATTTTTGGACTTTCGACGCGCGGCAAGCAAAACTGGCGCTGACAGTTGGCATGAAGACCGGCTGAGTGCCGGACGGGCAGAATGCCCGTCCCCACGCAAATGCTAGCGAGCCGTAGCCGCACGCGCCACGCCGATATGCTCCAGCGCGCGGTCGATTACGGTCTGCAGTTCGTGGGCATATTTGACTTCGCGGCCCTTGGCCAGAATGATGCGCGCTTTTTCGGCATCGAACCAGGTGGGATTGCGGTAGTCTTCCTCGGGGCTACGCGTTTGCCGGACGTCCATTAAAAAGGCTTTGACCACGTATTCCTGCACGCCGCCGGGCTGCCAAAAAACGCCCTTGGAGTGCACGTAGATGTGGAAATGGCGGGGCTCGATGATGCCGATGGCGCCCGCTTCTTCCTTGGCTTCGCGTTCGGCGGCCTGGCTGTGCGAGAGACGAGGTTCGGGGGCTCCCTTGGGAAACGTCCACTTGCTGCCGCCGTTGGTATGGACCAACAGAAACTCGGCATGCGAATTCACCCGCCGGTAGCAGACGGCAGCGACCTGCAGGGGCAGCGCAAAACGAGAGATGCGAGGCAAGCTCATCGTCTGCAGTTTACTAAAAAGATATTTCAGGAATGTTAAATGCAACGAAAATGGTGCATACCTTTGGTACCCGGTCCTTTAGTACCCAGCGGCCAGTGGCTCAAACGCTTAATTGTGGGTAGCGGGAGCATTAGTACCGGGCTGCTTCTTGGACTGAGCGATCATTGTGTCAGTCTCCTTCAGCAGCGTTTGCTTGACGGTATCCGAATATTTGACGATGATCGGCATCATGTCTTGCATCGACTCTGCCATTATGGTGGGCAGGTCTCGCAATAACTTTGCACCGGTGGGCGAGGAATAAAACGCCACAAGACTGTCGATGTCGCCTTTGGTGAGGTGCTTTTGATACGTCGGAACCATGGCCTCCACCATTTCATCCATCGGCATATTTTCATACATTTCGTCCGTTCTCGCGGTCATCCTCGACTCGAAGTCGGCAGGCAGTTCGTCCTGGTGCTTCAGATATTGCTCGTGCATCACCTGGTGCATACTTTGCGCCATCGTCGCCATCATCTTCTTCAACATGTCGTGAGACTTAACGATTTGAAAATATCGTTCGACATCCGCCTTGGAAGCAGGAGAGTCGTCGGCGCTTGTCTGAGCAACAGCTGACCAGCTAAGGAAGACGACCACGGCAACAACAGAGACTAAGCGCTTCATAACCACCCTCCAGAAAGTCCGCATAAGTATAGCGCCTCGGTGCCGCGCGATCATCTATTTAAAAATGGCCGACTTAGATGGCTCCAAAACTCAGGCCACTCAAGCCATTTATTGTCTCAGTAGCGACCTCCCGGCTGGCAATCAGCACTCGAAAATTCTCTCCCATGCCGACCGGCGTGACCAGATGTTTTAGTTGCAGGGCAACCTTCGCTTGTTCTTGGGGGACGCGGCAATCTTCGAAGGCGTCGGCAAACTGATTACTCTCGCCAATACCCATCAGGAATTGCGATTGCGTGAAGAGTTTCTCAACCCGCATCCCGGCTTCCGCGCATCCCGCGGCCAGTGCGGTGAAATTGACGTGGGCGGTGAGGTCTTGTTCGCCAGGAGCTTGATAGGGGTCGGGGCTGGCGGAGTGATGGCGATATGCCATGAGCGTGCCGCGGTGGCGTCCCGCCAGCTGTTCGTTGCGCGTGTAGCCGTAGTCGATGACAATGATCAGCAGCCGGCCGCGTTGGATAGAGTGCGCGACTTGCCGGATCCAATTCTGCGCGAGGATGGGCACTTCAATCCGCTCGCCAGGTTCGGGATGGACGCCGTAGCGGTCGAGGAATTCCAGTTCGTCTGCGAGCGGCGGGAGCCAGGTTTCCGTTAGACGATTGTTTTCAAGCGCGAGGTGGAGTTTGCCGGCGGTCCCGAGAATTTCCACGGGGAGTGCGTCGAAGAATTCGTTGGCGAAGACAATGAGGGGCGCACTGGGCGGAAGACTGCGATGAATGTCGAAGGGCCGGTCCTCCGGCGATTCAGAGGAGATTGTCGCTTTGCCGCGGGCGAGGTGATTCGCGAGAGTATTCTGCAGTTTGGCGCGTAGCGCCGGCGACGATTCTTGCAGCGTGTAAGTGACGGCGGCGAAGAAGTCGCGGAATTTATTGTTGGACCAATCGAGCACATCGCGGGCAAACAGGCCGCGGCCGGGGCCGAGTTCGAGGATTTCGATTTCGGGAGGGCGGTCGAACGCTTGCCAAATCTCGTCAAACTGCCGCGCCAGCAAGCGACCGAAGACAGCGTGAACGTCGCTTGAGGTATAGAAGTCTCCCGCTTTGCCGAATTGCTCGGCATTAACGGAATAGTAACCGTGGGCAGGATCGTAGAGGCAGATCTGCATGTAGCGCGAAAACGGGATGGGGCCGCGCTGGCGGATTTCGCGCTCGACTTGTTCCCGGACGGACAATCGGCTAGCTTCCCTGGCTTCCCTCTTCGGCAGGCGTCGGGCTGCGGCGATCCTGCGGGGTACGGGTAAACATTTCGATGAAGTAGTCGTGCAGGCCGTCGTAGAGCTGGTGCTGCAGATGCCAGGCGAACTGGGGATGATCGAGGTCGCGCGGGTGAATCGGAAGCACGTACGTGTGAACCGGGACAGTCGAGTTCTTGAGATCGATCAAAACCTCGATCACGCCGTTGTTTTCGCGCGCGGAAAAAGCAAGCAGCGGATGATTGTAGAGCCGCAAGTGATCGATTACTTTCTGCAAAGACTTGGAGTCTGACACGGCTTCATTGTACTCAAGTGGAGAAGCGAGACGCGATAAGTTGCATCTCAACGGCAGAAGTACGAAGGAATGGGCGGCACTTACTTAGGCGGCCATTCGCATCGGGTTGCCTTCAGCGTGGAAGGCGCGCTTGATCGGAGGCAGGGCCAGATAGAGGATGCAAGCCGCGTCAATCACCCCAAAGAGCAGCGAAGGAATGTACGCGTGGACCATACCGTTAAGAACCAGCACAAGTCCAATCGCGGAAAACAGGAGCGTGAGCAGACGTCCCCAGTTGTGCATTTGCAAGACGCCGTAGCCGGCGAGCATGTGCACGACCGCGAACACAATGATGACCAGTCCGACCGCGTGGCCGAAACCGTGCAGCAGACGTTGAATGGCGTTGCCTTCGGCGGCCAACGACGCGACTTTGGCGACCAGTCCGGTGAACAGCAGTACGGAGAGTCCGAACAGCAGCCCCATTACACCGCGCAGAATCTGGTAAAAACCCACCAAGACGACGCCAACTGGGCGCATAAATTCTCCTCTGCAAATTTGGACTGAAATATAACACACAGGGAGCAGCGGGAATTGCCTAACTTCCTAGTGGCTCACAGACGACGCGGGCAAGAAGGTTTTTGACTATAAAAGACACTATTAAGGCGGTGTTTTTGGGGAATGCTTATCAAGGATCTGTGGGACAGCTGTCGCATCCTATCGCCGATAAGATCGCCCGGCGCCTGGTCGCCGCGAAACTGAGTTGAGTGGCAACAGCATCCGGAAATGAACCGGAGCGGCCCTTTTCGACTCCCTCCCAAAAACGCTGCTCACCTGTAGAGGATCATCGCGTCTAAGCGAGAGCCCCGGCACGGTGTACGGGCGAATTGACCACCGAGATCCAATTCTTCATAGGAGGCATTCCCCATGTTTCGAAACACGCTTCGAGCAGCTTTGCGAGGAGTTCTGTTCTGCCTGCTGATGGCAGCCATGTCGGGTGTAAGCCCGGCGCAATCGTTAGTACTCGATCTGCCCCTGCAGAGCCAGCGGGCACAAATTTCACAACGCATCGGAATCACCGACATCACCATCAACTATCACCGTCCGCTGGTGAATGATCGTAAGGTTTGGGGTGGCCTGGTTCCTTACGGCCAGGTGTGGCGCGCGGGAGCGAATATCAACACAACGATCACGTTCAGCGATCCGGTGCAGATCGAAGGCAAGCTGCTCGACAAGGGGACATACGGATTGCACATGATTCCGAACGCCGATGAATGGACAATTATTTTCTCGAAAAACTCGACTTCCTGGGGAGCTTTCACCTACGACCAGGCGGAAGATGCGCTTCGGGTGACGGTGAAGCCCAAGGCCGCGGACATGCACAACGCGCTGACCTACGACTTCGACCAACTGCAGCCGGATTCAGCGGTGGTTGAACTGGAGTGGGAGAAGGTCGCGGTCCCGTTCAAGGTCTCTGTGGATGTGCACGACCTGGTGCTGGCCAGCCTGAAGAAACAGCTTCGTAATCTTTCGCAGTACACGTGGATGAGCGGGGACGATGCAGCCAATTATCTGCTCGCGGAAAAGGTCGGCCTCGATGATGCGCTGACGTACGTGAACAAATCCATCGAGAATGAAGATCGCTTCGACAATGAGGATACGAAGGCGAAGGTCCTGACCGCCCTCAATCGCAAGGACGAAGCCGCAGCGGCGCAAGAGAAGGCGCTGGAGCTAGCCAGCCCGCTGCAGATCCACATCTACGCTCGCCAGTTGCAGGGTGAAAAGCGCAGCGAGGAAGCGTTCGCGATCTTCCGCGAAAACGCGCAGAAACATCCCGACCAATGGTTCATACATTCGGGGCTGGCTCGCATCTACTGCTCACAGGGCAAATTCGACGACGCAGCAAAAGAAATGAAACTGGCTCTGGCGGGAGCTCCTGAGAACCAGAAGACCTACGTGGACGGGTTGGTGAAGCGGCTGGAGGCGAAGCAGGATATTAATTAGGTAGATGTTTAGGACCTATCCACGTTGTCATCCTGAGAGGAGCGGGGACTTCACGAAGTGAAGCCCCCGCAAAGCCGAAGAGCTTGCCCTGAGCCGAAGGGACCCCTGCACCTTCTCGCCCAGCAAAGATGCGTCAGTGAATTCTCCCCCGTGCGCCGCGTCATTTCTCCTGGCGACGATCTATAAGGCGATGGAATCGGCAGCGAAGGCTGACCAGCTGACGCGCTCAATGGATTCGGAGCGCGATTCATGCCACACTTCAACGATAAGGATTTCAAATTGGGACACTACCAAGGGGTCCAATGAAAACACGGCTGAGATGGAGTTTCACAATCACTATATGCACACTGCTCATGGTAAACATCGCACTAACTCAGGAAACGCTAAAACAAGACAGTAGCGCAACTGTAACGATCGTCACAGCAGGCGATATCTCGGTTACCAGGGCAGCGGACGGCAAGACCGCGGTATTAATCAACTTCGTTCCAGGCAAAGCGAAATCAGGCGACACGCGAGTTACGATTTCAGGCCCATATTCCCTGGATGTGAACGGAGGCGTGAAGGAGGTGAAAGGCCCCCAGGGGATCGAGCTTCATGTGCTGAGTCACGAAGACTTGCGATTCGAAGCTCCGGAAATCGGTCTATGGGAACAATCGCACAAATTCACCCAAAACTCCGCATGCATGAAGATTCCCAAGTTCCCCGGATGTGGCAATCCAGTTTGTGACCAACCTGACCATCCGCAGGATCAGTGCCGGTACAACAGTGGTTCGGGATGCTCGTGCGTGGCCCCTGGCGGCGGTCCATGTTCGGAGACGGCGAAGCCTCCGCAAGAGAGGAATGCAAAACAAGACTGAGTCTGCGAAGGAGCTGACGTGGGGTATCCAGCCGCGTTCAGAAAAGGTCTCCATCCTCGGTAAAAAAAACGGGGCCGCTTGGGCAGCCCCGCCAGTAAACCAATTCCAGAGTGGCTCTCGTTTACTTGCCCGTGCCCTTCAGACTTGAAGTCTGCGGGCTGTTTGAGCCGCTATCCGACACCTGCAACGTCCCTGTCTCAGTCCCCACCCCGGTTGGAGTGAACTCGACGTCGATGGTGCAGCTGGCGTCCGAGGTCAGACTCGACCCACAGGTTGTCGAGGAGACGCTGAATGGGCCAGTCGTCGAAATTACGATGCTGTTCAGGAGTACGTTCAGGTTGTTTTTCAGAGTGAACACCTTCGCTGAGCTGTGCGACCCGACCTTCGTCGTGGCGAACGTCGCCGTCGCAGGCGTTAAAGTCACTTGCGCCTCGCCGGTCCCCGACAATGAAACCGTCTGCGGACTGTTCGTAGCGTTGTCGTAGACCGATAGCTTCCCCGTCTGGGCCCCGGTTTGGGTCGGAGTAAAGGTGACTTCGATCGTGCATTTCTTTCCCGCAGCCAACGTGCTGCCGCAAGTGTTCGTTTGCGCAAATGCGCCGCTGGTCGTAATGCCGGTGATGTTCAGCGTTGACGTTGAGCTGTTGGTAAGTGTGACCGCCTTCGCCTTGCTCGTCGCTCCTACCACCACCGTGCCAAACGACTCCGAGGCCGGAGTCAGAGTAATGTCTGCACCGTTAATAAGCTGGACCACGGTGAGACTTACTGTCGTCGAGCTCGTCAAGCTGCCGGACACGCCCTGGATGGTCACGTTGGTTGTCCCCAAGGCAGCTGTTCCGCTGGCCGTAAAGGTTAACGTGCTGGTGGAGGATGTGGGATTCGGGCTGAAACCGGCGGTCACGCCGCTCGGCAGGTTGGAAGCGGACAGCGTGACGTTTCCGCTAAAACCGCTCCCGGGAGTCACCGTGATGGTGGAGGTAGCGGTGCTGCCCGGCGCGACATTTACGAAAGCCGGGTTTGCGCTTAGAGCGAAGCCCCCTACAACGTTTACGGTAATCGCGTTCGACTGGATGCCGTTGGTAACCACATACAGGTTATAGTTGCCGGCGGCAAGGCCCGCGGGCGCGTCGAACTCGGTGGAATTCGAAGTGCCAGGAGCAATCGAATGCGTGCTCTCATTATGAGTGGTGGCGTAGTAGATAGTATCAGGGGCAGACACCGGCACCAATTGAACCAATGGATAGTCGGTATCCCCTTGGTAGTCGTCTCCATACGCGTTGTTCTGAGACAACCCATTAAGCTGTGTGCCAGAAAGAACGTTGTTGGTCGAGGGACTGCCGACTGATCCACTCACAGGATCGATCGTCGGCGCGACGCCCGCAACCACACCTGAGGCTGGCGTATAAATTTCCACCAGACCGCTGAAGTCGGTGAACATGATCTGACCGGTCGGAAGAATCATCAGGTGCCCGACGTACGATGAATCACCTGGGCAGTCCGTCGGATTCACAGTGTTCGTCAACGTATTGGCCACTGGATCGTACTCGACAAACTGGCAACCAGTTTGGAAGAGGCCAGGGCTCAACATGGCAAGCACCTTGCCGTTCGGCTCAAGCGCCGATGGACCATCGGCCTGATCCAAACCGTTAGCGGGAGTCGGACCGGCCGACCAGGTGTTGCTGTCAACGTCGTATATCGCAGTTGCATTTACGTTCCCGCCAAACTGAAATACGCGGTTGTTGTACATCATGACCGCAGTGCCCATTTCTTCGTCGTTGGGGTTATAGAGCTGAACGGGAAGATTTGGACCGCACGACCAGACTCCGGTACTCTGACTGTAAAGTTCCGAGCCCACGCTGGTATCACAATTGGTATCCTGTTTGGTGTCTACGGTCAGCACTAAGTCGTTGGTCAGCAGCGTAAACGCTGATTCATCGTTATTCGGCTGGTTGACCGAGCCGGTCGGCGTCCAGGAATTCGGGCCGCCAAACAAGGCATTCTGGGCCGTACAGCAGTTCGCCTGCATGTACGTTCCATCCGGCAGAATCACGCTCTCCGCGTCGCCGATGGTAGTCCAGCCAGACGGCGGGGAGTTCGACGTCCAGGTTAAAGTGTCTCCCGAGATGGTTCCAAGTGCACCCAGGGTCGTCCATGCGTCCTTACCGTTGTTGTACTCTCCACCTTCGACGGCAACTGTTTTCCCGTCCAACAGCACCTGGGAACCGAAGAACCAGGGTGCGTATCCGGAAGGTAAATGTCCGCCGGAACTCCACGTGCCATTTATGTAACTGCCGGTGGAGTCAGGGGTGAGAATATGCCAAGCGGTGGAATCTCCGGATTGTTCCTCATGTACCAGGATCCTGCCGTCCCTGAGTTGCAGCATGGCGCCGACGTTGGCCCCGGGTTGATTATTGAGCGGTGTCCAGGTTTGGGCACCAACGGCTCCGAGCAATGCGAACAGCATCGCGGACGTGATGGCGAGTTTTGCAAGCAATTTCAATCGGAATCTCCCCTTTTGACTTTTGACAAACGGCAACAACTGTACACGTATTTCTCCTACTTGTGTAGTGTGAAAAGATTCTCATCTGAAGCGCACCAATTTGGTCTGCGAGCCGCGCCCGAGACAGCCAAGTTGCCCCAGGGAGGGGTGGAGGGGGAGTAGGAACGCGGGCTAATAACTTGGGAGTTAACAGTCAGGAAAGTGGGACAAACCAGCGGTTTCTAGCTCTTTAAGTTTCTAGCTCTTTAAAGAGCTGCCCTGCGGTTCCGGATATTCAAACACTCCCCGTCCAGACTTGCGGCCGAGCCTTCCAGCTTTCACATATTGCACCAGCAGCGGGCAGGGCCGGAATTTTTCGCCTAGTGTTTTGTGCAGGTATTCGAGGATGTGGAGGCGAGTGTCGAGACCGACCAAATCCACCAGTTCGAACGGTCCCATCGGATGATTCAGGCCGAGTTCGAGAGCTTTGTCGATGTCTTCGGCGCTGGCGATGCCTTCCTGCAGCATGTAGAAAGCTTCGTTGCCGATCATCGCATTGATGCGGCTGGTGATGAACCCCGGCGACTCCTTGATCACCACCACTTCCTTGCGCATGCGTTTGCCGACCTCGACGACGGCGGCCAGCGTGTCGTCATCGGTTTCCAGCGCGCGCACGATTTCAAGCAGCTTCATCTTGTGCACCGGATTGAAAAAGTGCATGCCCACGCACTTCTTGGCGCGATAGGTAACGCTCGCAATCTCGGTGACGCTGAGCGAGGAGGTGTTCGAGGCGAGAATGGTCGCGGGACGGCAGATCTTGTCGAGCATGGTGAAGATTTCGATCTTCGATTCCATTTCCTCGGGAACGGCCTCTATGACGAGATCGGCATCGCGCGCGGCCTGATCGACCGAACCGGCATACTCAATCCGCGAAAAAGCGGCGTCGGCGTCGCTGGCATCGACCTTGCCGAGTTCGACGGCCTTGTCGAGATTGGCGCGAATTTCCGTCTCGGCCTTGCGCAGGGCGTTCGGAAGCAGGTCTTCGAGAATGGTGCGATAGCCGCCGAGAGCGGCAGCATGCGCAATGCCCCGGCCCATGATCCCGGCGCCGATCACAGCCACGGTGCGGACTTCAGTCATTTTTTGTCTTTGCCCTCTTTCACTCTTTGCCCGCCTGCTCAAGGTGCTGAACCACGCTCTCATAGCTCGGTTCGGATTTGCGGATATATTCGCCAAGGCGGGCGCACTCCTCCTTGGTCATGGCCGGGATGCTGGCGCTGATGCGGCGCAGAGTGGTGGCGATGTCGTCGATGTAATTCATGAGGCGGATAAGTTCTCCAGTTGCGGGCATGAAGGCTCCTTGCGTATTTTCTGGCGCGGCAGCGGAATCGGCTGCCGCAGCTAGCGTAACTATTCATTGTTCAACAGGCGGGCGGATTTAGCAAAGGCGGCCTTCGGTCAAGTGGGCGTACTCTGGAAAATTCGACGACAAATTAAGACGCGCTAATCGAGCTTGTGGAAATGGCGGAAGCTCCGATGACCTTCCTTGCCCATATACCGTTCGAGGACCGAGGGATCGGTCTGCCGCAGATCGACAATCACCAGGCCATCGACCACGTCGGAAAATTTGCGGTCGAGATTGAAGCCCACCAACCTGCCTCCAACCTTCGCATACTGCTTGAGCAGGATGGGCAAGCCCTTGCCATCTTCTTCAACATCCGAGATGGGCTCGGCGAGTTCATCGAGATCGCGCAATAAACTGCAGAGGGCGCCGCAATCCCAACGGCGAAGCTTGGGGGCACGGAAGGGCGTGCGCGCCTGAACGAGGCCGGCATACTCGCCGTCTTCGCGCTGCTCAAAATAGCGGACGATCATCTCGCGGGACAGACTGCTGTACTCGTTGCTGATGCTGACCGCTCCGAACAACACCGGAGTCTCGGGATACGCGGCCACGAAACGAGCGATGCCCTTCCACAGCAGAAGGAGCGGCGCGTACTGACGCTGATACTCGGGGCGCACAAAGGAGCGCCCCAGCTCAAGAGCAGAGCCAATCTTTAAGAACAGTTGTTTGTCGTAGCGGAACACAGTGTTGGTGTAGAGACCCTTGATGCCGTGGGCACGAATTATCTCATCGGTGTTGCCCGCGCGATACGCTCCGGCTAATTCCCGCTTCTCTTTGTTCCAAAGCAGCAAGTGCCAGTAATAGGCATCGAAATGATCAAGATCGGCGCTGCGCCCGGTGCCTTCGCCGGCGGCGCGGAAGGTGATTTCGCGGAGGCGTCCGAGTTCATCGAGCGCGTGGGGCAGTTCGGAAGCGCGCGCCGCGTACACCGTGAAGTCCGCGTTTTCGACTAGTAGGCGCTCGGCGGGCAACGCCGCAATATCGGCGATGACGAACCGCGACGGAACCTCGGCTGCGATCGGCTCTTGCGGCTTGCGCGGAAGAGCGGAACGCATTTTGGTGGGTAAGGAGACCTGCTTCTGGCCACGATAGGACAGCAGGTAAGTTCGCAGACGAAGATATTCGGTGGCCTCCTCATCGGTGTCGAGGCTCGCGAGTAGCTCGGACGGGATCGCGCCACCGATGCGAACCTGCACGTGTTTGTCGCGCTGCTGCAGAAATTCCTGTAACAGAAAAAGCGTCCGGAGCTTCGGATTGATCAGGCCCAACAACTGAAACGCCACACTGTTGCGGCCACAGAAATATACTGGGAGCGCGCTGGCTCCGCTCTTGCGCACCAGGCAAGCGGCGACGGTGTTCCATGCGGGATCGGTAACCTGCGCCTCGCGCACATTCCACTGCGAGACTTCGCCAGCGGGAAACACGGCCAGCGCGCCGCCCCGGCACAGCCATTCCATCGCCTGCTTCAGCGGCTTCACGTTCTTATCCGCTGAAGACGCAGTGTGAAAAGGATCTACGAAGATGCAATGCTCATGGAGCTCGGGGATGCCCGCAAGCAGCGAGTTGGTCAGTATCTTAACGTCGGGACGCACGCGAGATAGGAGCATAGTCAGAATCGCGACGTCGAGTACACCAAAGGGATGATTGGCCACGGCCACGAGTGCGCCATTGACCGGGACGCGCTTGAGGTCGGCGGGCTGGACGTCGAGCTTTATCTTCATTTCCGTCAGCAGCGCTTCCAGTCGGAAACCCTGCGGCGCCGAGCGCACGCGCTGATATAGGTCGCGTGCCTGCTCCAGGGGAATGAATTTGCCGGCAAATCCCGGGAGCCCGCGGAGAACCGGCGGCTCGGTTAGTGCTCCACGCTCTTCGTCCCTCACGATTGGTCCCTCACGATTGGCCACTTACGCATAGCTGATTCTTGCCTTGCCTTGTTTGCACGTTTATGAAGGTGTGGTTAACGGTTTGTGAATAAGTATTCTTTTGGTAACCCCTCAGGTAACAGTTCTGAGTCCCCGGAAAAGAGCTGGGTTACCTGAGAATCGAGAACTGGGAAGTGAGAACTAAAACAGGAGTTACGCTTCGAGCTTGAAGCGGGTCCCGGCGAGACGATAGAGCCGACGCCAGAGCAGGCGGTTGGTGGTAACTACCACGGCGGCCAAGGCAATCGTGCTGGCGAGCAGCAGATTGAAATTCTTGGCATCGGTGGCCGCGGAAATCATGGCACCCACGCCCACCGTCGAATAGATCTGTCCTTTGAGGTGGGCATATTCGGCGACGATGCTGACGTTCCACGCGCCGCCTGAGGCTGTAATCATCCCGGTAACTAAGAACGGGAAAATTCCGGGCAGGATCAGTTTGCGCCAACGCTCCCAGCCGCGAATGCCGAAAACGCTGGCGGCTTCTTTCAAGTCGGTGGGAATGGCCATGGCGCCGGCAATCACGTTGAACAGAATGTACCACTGCGTGCCGAGCAGCAGCAGAACGATCGAGCCCAATCCCAATCCACCGCCGAGTCGAATCAGCACCAGCAGCACCACCGGGAAAACCGCCGTAGCCGGAACCGAGGCGGCAATCTGGGCCAGCGGCTGAGCAATGCGTGCCAGTCGCGGGTTGAATCCGATGGCGACACCGACCGGAATCGTCCAGAGGGCGCCGAGCGCCAGAGTAAGATTCACACGCAGCCAAGTCGCAAAAAGGCCTAAGCCGATCTGCTGGAATTCGGAACCGCGCAGGCCGGTCAAGATCATCACGACCCGCACCATGGCATAGCCGATCGCGCCGAGAGCCGCGATTCCCACACCTCGCCAGAGCCACAAGACCTCTTTATTCTCACCTGCCGATTCGGCGTAAACCTCATGTCCAGGCGCAAAGAAGTGAATCATCTGTTCGCGGAAGGGACGAATCGCTCGCTTGCGGAAGAACGCGACGCCACGAGAACGGCGGAGAAAATCGAGTACCCAGGAAGTTGGGGCGCTCGCGCTCTCGACCTGCTCCATTTTGAATTTCTCCGCCCAGGCGATTACGGGACGCCATACGAACTGGTCGATCAGCACAATCACGGCCACCATGGTCAGGATGCCGAGGAGAATGGAGCGGGTGTCGCCGTTGTCCGCGGCGGCCTGGAGATAAGACCCGAGGCCCGGCAGACGGAAGTCGCCAAACTGCTCGCAGGCCATCAGGAAGAACCAGGCCCCAGCGACCGACATCATGGAATTCCAGACGAGGCCGATAGTGGCGAAGGGCAGTTCGATCTGAAGGAAGCGTTGCCACCAGTTGAAGCGGTAGATGGTAGCCGCCTCGCGCATCTCGCGCGGAATGCTTTTCAGCGATGCATAAAAGCTGAAGGCCATGTTCCAGACCTGTCCAGTAAAAATGAGCAGGACCGCACCCATCTCGACACCTAGTTGACGTCCGGGAAAAAGCGCGGCCATGGCCAGCATCACGCCCGGAAGGAAGCTCAATACCGGGATGGATTGCAGAACGTCGAGCAGCGGAATCATGAAACGTTCGGCGCGCGGACGGTAGGCGGCGATATACCCGTAGGTGACGGCGAAGAGCAGGCTCAGTACATAAGCCAGCGCGATGCGCAGCAAAGAATACCCGGCATAGACGGGAAGCGCGCCGAGGCTGCGGCTGATCTCAATCTGAGGATGGAAGGGACCGAGCCAGTTGCGTCCGACTTGCACGATGCCGTAGGAGAGCGCCAGCGCGCCGGAAAACATGATGAGATCGGGCAGGCCCGACACGCTCGCACGCGGCAGCACCGACCAGATACGGACCAGTGGACGGAGAGCGATCCGTTGCGGACGCTTCAAGACTGCACCGGAGTGGTGGTTGGCGGATGCGGCTCTCCGACGGGCTCGGCGAGAATCAGCCGGTGCGATTCGCGATCGAAGTCGAAAATCTCAGCGTATCGCCCCCAGTTCATGGCAGTATCGAATTGCCGCTCTACTTCATCCTGGCTGAAATGCTCGTCGAGGATGTCGTAGAAAAATTCTTCCGGAATGGAATGATCTTTCTTGGCGTGCAAGATGCTGTCGATTTGCTGCAGGATCACAACGTGGTTCAGCGCGGCCTGGCGGAAAAGAATTTTGCGGGTGAGGATGTCGGCTTCCGCAAAGAGCGTGCCCTCGGCAGTGATTTCGACATCACCTTCTTTCAAGGTGGCAAAGCCTAGCAGAACCGAGGCTTCAATGATCGGGAGCAGGTCTTCGGCGTCCATGATGAGGACTTCGGCGAGGCGATGAAGATATTCCTTTCCCCCGCGGTCCTGCAGCAGCTCCACTAGGCCGGCAATGCCTCCGACACGTGCGTGCGGAATCATCTGGTATTTCTGACGAGTCGGCTTTTCGACGGGTGCTCCAGCGCCAGGCACAGCCAGCGCGAGTTGGGGCTGCGTCATGATCTTGTAGATGTAATCCACCAGCTCCACAAAGCGCGGCGATTTGCGATCGCGGGGGTGAGGCAGTTCGACGGGAAAATCGGCGCGCACCCACGCCGGATTTCTTGCCAGCACGATGACGCGATCCGCCAGCAACACCGCTTCCTCAATATTGTGCGTGACGATGAAAATCGCGCTGGTCGGCATTTTCTTGCTGATCCAGAGCTCGAGCAATTCATTGCGCAGGTTTTCCGCAGTGAGCACGTCGAGCGCCGAAAATGGCTCATCCATGAACAGGACTTCGGGCTCCACCACCAGGGCGCGCGCGAAACCGACGCGCTGTTTCATGCCGCCGGAAAGCTCCTTCGGGTAGGCGCTTTCGAAGCCATCGAGGCCCACGGTATCGAGAATGCGCAATGCACGTTTATGGCGCTCCAGGGCAGGCACTCCGCGAGCTTCGAGGGGGGCTTCGACGTTGTCGAGTACCGTAAGCCACGGAAACAAAGCGAAACTTTGGAAGACGATGGCCACGCCCGCGTTCTGCGACGTAATCGGACGCCCATGCCAGAGAACCTGGCCCGACGAAGGCTTGCTGAGTCCGGTCAAAATCCGCAGCAGCGTGGACTTGCCGCAGCCGGAGGGGCCGAGCAGGGTAATAATTTTGCCCGGCTCTACATCGAGATCGACGGGCGCAATAACTTCAATGCGATTCCCATCCGGCTGCTCGTAGAATTTTTCGACAGCGCGGGCGCGAATAATGGGGTCGGTCGCTGAGATGGCGGGCTCGGTCACGGAATCGCACTCCAACACGTTTGATCAATTTGTTCGAAAGCGAGAATACACTACTCAAGCCGCCCACTCTTCATCAGTAGACGCCGCCAAGGGATCCGGAAGCCGGTCGGACACCTCGGCGAGTGTGGCAAGTTTTTTTGCGAGCTCCGGGCGCAACGAATCGGCGTCAAAACGCCAGCGCCAGTTTCCCCGTTCGCGGCTGGGCACATTCATACGCGCATCGCTTCCCAGCCCCAGCGCATCCTGCAGCGGCACCACACAAAGACTGGCGACCGAATTGGAGGCGGCGCGAATCATCGCCCAGTTGATACCGTCTTCGCATCGGCCCAGGTATGTCTCTGCTTGCATGCGTTCGTGTTCCGTTGCCCACGATTCCCACCAGCCAAGCAGCGTGTCGTTGTCGTGCGTGCCGGTGTATACCACCTTTTCAGTTGTGAAAGTGTGTGGCAGATGAGAATGCGCGCCGACGTCGCCAAAACCAAATTGCAGCACGGCCATGCCGGGAATCTTGAGCCGTTCGCGGAGAGCATGAACGTCAGGCGTAATGTATCCAAGATCCTCGGCGAAAAATGGAAGCCCGCCCAAGGCCTCGCGCAGCTTCACGAATAAATCATCCTTGGGACCGTCGACCCACCGGCCGCGAATCGCGGTGGGCTCGCCCGCCGGAATCTCCCAGTACTGCGAGAACCCGCGAAAATGATCGAGCCGGATATAGTCAAAATTGTGCGTAGCCCAGCGCATGCGGTCGATCCACCACGAATATCCCCGCTCTTTCATCACGTCCCAGCGATAAAGAGGACAGCCCCAGCGCTGGCCGTCTTTGCTGAAAAAATCCGGTGGCACGCCAGCGACGAATTCAGGATCGAGTTCCGAATTGAGGCGAAATAGATCGGGATGGGTCCAGACATCGGAACTGTCAAAATTTACGAAGATCGCGATATCGCCCACGATGCGAATCGAGTGTTGCGCGCAATATGCTCGAAGCGCCTGCCATTGCTCGTAGAAGAAGAACTGCACGGCGCGACGGACGTCGAGCTCGTCGAGCATTCCCGCATGCACCCTCTCGATGGCCGCCGGATCGCGATGAGTCAGTTCGCGGGGCCAGCGGTTCCAATTTTCCAGCTTGAAACGAGCGCGCAAACCGTCAAAGAGAACGAAGTCGTCGAGCCACCATTGGTTTTGCCGG
>Ga0181523_10001187_pt1 | contig 28131 bp, 30 predicted proteins | sample PEATcosm2014_Bin_43_FD_119752 | JGI IMG/M metagenome (GOLD analysis project Ga0181523, IMG submission 119752) | Peatland microbial communities from MTU Mesocosm Facility, Houghton, MI, USA - PEATcosm2014_Bin05_30_metaG | ecosystem: Environmental > Terrestrial > Soil > Wetlands > Peat | place... | reverse complement strand
GAGGGCTTCGGAGGCGGCGGGGGAGGTGGCGGCTACTTCGGCGGTGGCAGCGGTGGCGGAAGCGGTGTCGCCGGTGGCAACGGTGGCGGTGGCAGCGGCTACGGGCCCTCGGGCGTGGTATTTCGCAACGGCGTGCAGAGGGGCAACGGCTTCGTGACGGTGTCCTTCATCACCGGTGTGCCCGCGAGTGGAACGCTGTCGATCACTCCCAGCGCAGGCCTTGCCGGCACCGTCATCAACATCTCCTCCGTCACGCCGTGCCCGATGAGCGCGACGAGCCCCACCAGCGTGACGATGACGTTGAAGAGCAGCAGCACTGGCAAGGTCGTCACGAGCGGCTCCCCGGCTAACCTGGATCGGGCGGGCAACTGGAACGGCACCCTCACGGTGCCATCCGGTACGCCCGTGGGCGCCTACGCGGTGACGGCTGTTTGCAGCATCACCGGCGTGGAAACCCAAGAATACGCATACGTTCAGTTCGCGGACGCGCCGATCGTCGTGGGTGAGGGCTGACTGCTCAAATCAATACCCGATGGGTGCGCGGAGCGATGTGGTCGTCTCGGCCACGTCGCGACCGAGGTTGGCGAGCCTAGGCGGGAACTTCGTCCTTGAGGTGCTCCCGCAGCCAGCTGCGCAGCTCGCTGTCGTCCTGGTGGCCGTGCACGGTTGCAGCGTGCTGGGCGGCGGCGTCGAGGACCTCGCCCTCTTCGCCGGAAATCGTCAGGGTGCATCCGCGTTCGTTCGGGAAGTCCCTGCAATCGGCGACCTTTCGGCTCATGCCGTCCTCCTTCGTGTGTTATCCCTTTACGTAGGCGAGCTTCTCGGCGATCTTGCCGTCCTCCACCTTGAACAGATCGACTCCACGGATGTGTCCGTCGGGCCACCCGTAACGCCAGCGTTGGACCACTCTGTCTCCGGCCCCAAAGGTCTCCTCGACGTCGAAGCGAGACGACGGGTCGTCGAAGATCGCTTTCCATGCCTGCCGGATCTCTTCGCGTCCCCGATGAACGGTCCCGTCAGGCGCCGGCCCGGTGGCGTCGAAAACACAATCGTCGGTGACGAACGAGAGAGCGGCCTCGAGGTCGTGCTGGGCCCAGGCCTCACCGAAAGCTCGGACCACGTCGACAGAGGACATCAGGGCTGGCGGGCGTAGTTCACGATTTCGGCTTGACCGTGTGGGAACTCCCTCACCTCGTCGGGAGCCCCAAAACTGCGATGCTCGGTCTGCTGGGCCACGATCCCCCCTTGCCACGAGCCGTCCTGGACGTGAGTATCCTTACCTATTAGTAGGTAAGGAGTCAAGAGACTTCTTGGTAGGTAAGGAGTCAAGAGACTTCGCGAATCGATCAGGATGTGACGTGGCCGCCCAGAGACAACCAGAGCAGACCGAGACCCGCTCGGCGATCCTCGACATCGCCGAGCGCCTCGTGCAACGGCGCGGCTTCAACGGCTTCTCCTACGCAGACGTCGCTGCAGAACTCGGTATAACCAAGGCGGCGTTGCACTACCACTTCCCTGGCAAGGCTGAGCTCGGCGAGGCCCTCATCGCCCGCTACGCCACCCGCTTCGGCGAAGCGCTGGAGGCCATTGACTCCGGCGACAAGCCTGCTTCCGAAAAGCTGCAGGCGTATACCGATCTCTACCTGACCGTGTTCCGCGACGAGCGAATGTGCCTCTGCGGCATGCTCGCAGCCGAATACGCCACGTTGCCAGACGGCATGCGGCAGACCGTTGTCCGGTTCTTTGACCAGAACTACGCCTGGCTGGTGCACCAGCTCGAGACCGGCCGAGGCGAGGGATCAATTCGCCTCAACGGGACAGCAGAAGCTGCGGCCCAGATGATCGTCGGCACGCTGGAGGGAGCGATGCTCGTGGCCAGGCCCTACGGCGACACGGCCAGGTTCGAGTCGGTGGCAAGCCTTTTGATCACCGAGTTCACGGGGTCGAACGGATCTGCTCGGCGGCGATGAGCTCCAGTGAGGCGGGACGTCACTCCGCCTTGACGGCTACGCCGACGGTGAACCAGCTCCACGGTCTCGGACCTCGGGCGTAGCGCTCCTCGAGGTGCTCGATGAAGAAGCCGGCGTCCCGCACCAGCTCGGCCGGGTTTCTCGTCAGGTGGCAGCCGTCGGCGAGACGCAGCTGGAGCGGCTCGAAGCGGTGTTGCCAGCGCGCCACCTTGGGGTCGTGGGAGATCCCGTGCTCGAGGAAGTGGAACGCGGCGCCCGGCCGCAGCACGCGGTGAACCTCGAGGAGGGCGCGCTGCACATCGGGGATCGTGCAGAGCGTGAACGTCGAGAGCGCACTGTCGCATGTCTCATCCGCGAGTGGAATCGCCTGTCCGTCGAGACCGACGTGCTCGATTGCGGCACTCGACCTCGCGATCCGTCGTTCCGCCAAGCCACGTGCCACCTCGGCGGGCTCGACCGCGTACACCCGCTCGACACTCGGCGGGTAGAGATCCACGTTCAACCCGGAACCGAAGCCGATCTCGAGCACCTGGCCTGTCAGGCCTTCTGTGGCGGTGAGTCGCCACGCACGCAACCCCGGCGAGCCGCAGGCACGGTCAACCAGGCGAGGCAGCACCCGCTCACGGTAGAAGCCCACGCCGGCATCGTAGCGACGGGCTCATGTCCGCCTCGCCGGCGGAGCGGCCCCCGATACGGGCGCGTCAACGCGCTCTCGTTCGGTCACTCAAACGAGAGCATCCGCCTGCGTCGCGTTCAACGTCCTGGTTGGCTCGAAGCCCGGGAAACTGTCCAACACCGTGTCGCGGACGTCACGGCACGTCTCGGCTCATCACCTCCTGCTCCTCCGACAGCGCCGGCGCGGCTTTCGTCCAGCCGAGTGTTCTCGACGGCAGGCGGGCGAGCACCAACACAGCGCCCGCGAGGGCGACGGCGGCGCCGACGGCGAGGGCGGTCTTCGCACCACTCATGAAGGCAACACGGGCAGCGTGCGCCAGCATGATGCCGGTGGCGCCTCCCGCTTTGCCGGCGACGACGAGGGCTCCACCGAGGGAGCCGAGGATGGAGTGTGTGACCGCCGGCGGCACGTGGTGGCCGGCGAGTGCTGCCCTCATGTGGTCCTGGTAGCGAGTTGACAGCACGCTCCCCACAACGGCGACACCGAGGGCGCCACCGACCTGGATTGCCACGACGTTGGTGGCCGATCCGACTCCTGCGTCACCCTGAGGCACCGAGCCCACGACGGAGTTCGTCGCCGTTGGCATCAAGAGCCCGGCTCCGAGACCGATCAGCAACAAGCCCACGACGACCTGGCCATACGTCGTGCTGACCGATGACACCGTCGAGATCTGCCAAAGCCCGGCCGCGATCGCCGTCAGGCCGGCGGCGACCGTCAACTTGACGCCGATGAGTCGGGCGACGATCGGCGCAGCGGCAGCGGTCACGACCAGCGTGATGGCCGTCGGAAGGATCCGTACCCCGGCTTGCAGAGGTGAATAAGCGAGATCGAACTGGAGGAACTGGGTCTGCACGAACAGCGTCCCGATCAGTCCGAAGATCCCGAGCGACTCACCCGCGGCGGCGAAGGAGAAACGGCGATCGCGAAAGAAACCGAGTTTGAGCATGGGGTGACGGCTGCGCGCCTCCCACGCGACGAAGCTTCCGAGGACGACGATGCTGGCGGCGCCGACCATGATGACCGTGCCGGAGGTCCAACCGAGGGTCGGGGCTTCGATGATCGCCCACAGCAGGAGCCCCAACCCGGTGATCGACAACATCGCCCCGGTCGGATCCGGTCGCGCCGCCGTCGGGTTCTTCGAGTCCGGCACCAAAAGGGAGGCGCCGATGAGCCCGGCGACCACGATCGGGACATTGACGAGAAACACCGAACCCCACCAGAACCTCGCCAGCAACAAGCCCCCGGCGATGGGGCCGATGGCGAGACCGAGTCCGGCGGACCCGGCCCAGGCGCCGATGGCGCGAGCCCGCTCCGCCGCATCGCGAAAGATGTCGTTGATGATCGACAGCGTGGCTGGCATCGTCAGTGCCGCGCCGACACCCATGAGGGCTCGACACGCGATGAGGAGATCGACCGATCCCGACAGCGCGGCACCCACCGATCCGGCCGCGAAGGTGGTCAGGCCGATGAGGAAGAACCGTTTGCGCCCGAAGCGGTCGGCCAGGCTGCCGCCGACGAGGACCAGCCCGGCAAAGACCATGGCGTAGGAGTCGACGATCCACTGCAGCTGGCTCGAGGTGGCATGCAGCGTCCGCACGAGCGTCGGAAGGGCGACGTTCAGAATCGTGTTGTCCAAATTGACGATGACGACGGACGAGCACAGCACCGCCAATGCAGCCCAGCGATGGGCGGGCGGGTCGACCGACGGCGGGGCCGACGGCTGCGCCAGGACGGTCACGGCATCCTTCGGATCGGCCTCGGGAACGATGTCATTGGCGCTTTCGTGGGGCCGTCACTGATCGGGCTCCTGGCAGGCACGATGGTGACGGCGCTGCGGCATCGCTCGTTCCATCGCGTTCGGAACGATCGCGGACGCGGTCTAGGCGGGCTGCGTCGGCGAGCGCCTGTCCAGATCCGACGGCAAGAGGGACCCGTTGATGACGCGTTCGGCTGCGTCGGAAAGACGCAGGTTGTGACTGCGGGCGTGGTTGCGCAAGGCGGCGAACGCCCGCTCCATGTCGAGCCCGGCGCGCTCGGCGATGATGCCCTTGGCTTGCTCGATGACGATCCGGCTGTTGAGCGCCTCGTGGAGTTGTTCGTTGAGCACGCGTGCCTCGATGGCGGCGCGGTGCTGTAGGACGGCGATCGTTGCGACATCGGCCAGAGCCTGCGCCGCCTCGACGTCGACTGGCCGCATCTGCCCGGGTTCGCTGTGGAACAGATTGAGGGCGCCGATGATCGTGCCGCGCAAGCGCATCGGTAGTGCGTGCACCGAGTGGAAGCCCGCCGCCAGTGCCTCGGCGGTGAACCGGGGCCAGCGGCCGTTGGCGCTGGCGAGATCCTGATTCACGACCGGTTGGCCCGTCACGTAGCAGTCGAGGCAGGGTCCCTCGCGGGCCTGCAGCTCGAAGAGCTCCAACACGCGCATCTCCTCACACGAGGATGCCATGACTCGCAAATCGCCATCCAGGCCCACGAGCATGAGTCCGGCTGCTCCGACGTCGAGAACCTCGACGCACCGGTCGGCCAGCAGCGTCAGCAGCTCCACGACGTCGAAATCATCCACCAACGTGTCGGCCAGCTCCACGAGCGTCCTGGCGAGCTTGGCTTCTCTGGGCATCACTACTCCGGTCGTTCTCGAGGTTCCCTGCGCGTCCCAGCCGCGAGGTGCACCCCAACGGCCATGATATGACGGCACGGCGGCATGTAAAGCGCACACCGCGTCGAGAAAGCCCTCACGACCGGAGGTCCTTCTCGCCACTGTGCTCATCGAAGCGCAACCTTCTCGCCACGACGTCCTCTGCCACCTCGCTGAGGCGGCGGTCGTGGCCGAAGGCGTAAGCGCGCAGCCGAATGAGCGCCTGGCCGACGCTCACCTCGAGCTGGGCGGCCACCATGCCGGAGGCTTGGTGCACCGCGTACTGGAAGTCAGCCCCGGCCTGCAGTTCGATGGCGAGCCGGCCTGGCGGGGCGTTGCCTTGCAGGACGAGGACGGCTTGGGCGACGACGTCGGCCATCACGAGTGCGTCGGCATGCTGCTCGTCGCTCAGCGACCCGGGTCGGTCGCGGTACAGGTTGAGCGCCCCGAGGCGGACGGCTCCGATATGGAGAGGGAAGCCGAATACGGCCTTGGCGCCGCCCGCCGTGGCGGCTCCGGCGAAGGCCAGCCAACGAGGGACGCTCGGGTTGCCGAGATCCGGTTCCAGCACGGGCCGATCGTGCGAGTATGCGTCCACGCAGGGTCCCTCACCGAGGTCGTACTGCAGTTGCTCGATGAGGGCGCTCACACCGTCGGTCGTGCACAGTGAGCCCTTTGGCACGTCACCGGACATCAGCATGATCCCCGCCCCGCTCATGCCCGTGACCTCGGCGCACACCGCGCAGAGCCGCTTCGTGGCGAAGTCGGCACTGCCGGCGCCGATGAGCAGGCGGAGTATTCGTTCGCGGCGGTGCGTGCTGGCCACGTCAGGTTTCTCCGCCGACAGGGCCGATCTGCGATCCACGCGGGTGAGGACTCATGGCGCGCTCCTGCGGTCGGCTCGGCGGCTGTGGCGCTACCAGGGTCCGGAGCATCGCTCCCGAGTCAGCCGTTGACCGACCCAACACGTCAGGGCTCTTGTCGTGGTGCCTCGACCGTACACCTCGAGAAGGACGATGCCGGTGACTCCTGCACGGAACGGGTCGTCGTCTTCAGCAGAGCGCTCGTTCTACGATCGCGGGCGTGACAGCCGCGTCGACTGCCCCGGTGCGCCAGCGCTGGGCACGCGTCTGCTTCCTCCTCACGGCACTCTGCGTGGCCGGCGGCGTCATCATCAGCGTGTTTACCGCCGCCCAGAGCACGACCGGTCATTTCCGCACGCCGACGCAACGAGCCTTCAACACCTTCGCCTTCTTCACGGTCGAGTCCAATCTCATCGTCGGCGCGACGCCGCTACTGCTCGCCCTCAAGGCCCAACGGGCGTCTGCGGTCTTCGCCACGTTCCGGTTGATCGGGTTGGTGGCGATCACGGTGACGGGCCTCGTCTACCACGTGGCCCTGGCGAGCCTCTTTGACCTGCAGGGTTGGGACCAGCTCGGGAATCAGCTCGTGCACACCGTTGTCCCCTTCCTTGCCGTCGGAGGATGGCTGGCGTTCGGTCCCCGTGGACTGACCTCGAGGCGGATTGTTCTGTGGTCTCTCGGCTTCCCGGTCTGCTGGCTCGCCTTCACCTTGATTCGTGGGGCGTTCGTGCACTGGTACCCGTACCCCTTCATCGATGTCACGCAGCTGGGATACGGCGGCACCATGCTCAACTGCCTCTGGGTGTCGCTGCTCCTGCTGGCTCTGGCGGGCGGGGCGAGCGTGCTGGACCGAAAGCTCGGACCGAGGGGCGGCGAGGCGGTGTCACCTGCGGCGCAGCCGGCGCAGTGACCGGGCGGTCGAGGGGAGCGGAGGGAGCGGTCGGGGAACCTGGACGGAGGGGCAGCCCGGCGCCGATGCCCGATGCCCTAAGTTTCTCCAGATGCCGGACGTGCCCTTCAAGGTGATCTGCGAGATCGAGCCGGCGACTCGACCGGATCTCCGCCGTGTGCGGCACCAGATCGGCGTGCTCACGTCCGTGGCGTCGGACTTCTTGATCCCGGACAATCACCTCGGGCGGGCAACCGTGTCCAGCGTTGCCGTCGCTCACGAGGTCGAGGCCATGGGGGGCCACTCCATCGCCTGCCTCAACTGCCGCGATCGCAACCTCCTCGGCCTCAGACGCGATCTCCTCACGGCGGCTGCTTACGGCGTCGACGAGTTTCTCTGCGTCTACGGGGACAACCCGACGAGCGGCGGACGGACGAGTCAGCTGACCGTGCGCGCCATGATCGAGGAGATTCACGGCTGGGGGAACGAAGGCGCCGTACCGGACGGCCGACCGTTCAGGGCGGGCGTCGCAACGCGTCTCGGGCCGGTGCCGCAGTGGAAGCACGATGCCGATTTCATGTTCGTGCAGGTCTCGTTCTCCGCCGAGGCGCTCGTCGCATGGCGGGAGAGCGTCTCCTTTCTGAAGCCCGTGTATCCCGGCGTCATCGTCCTTGCCAGCCCGGCGATGGCCGAGAGCGTGTCCGCCGGCTTGTCGGTGGAGATTCCCTCCGCTCTGAGGGATCGCCTCGAGGAGGATCGTTCCGCTGGGGTGGAGGCGGCCTGCCAGCTCGTTCTCGACTTGCGGGACAGCGGTGCCTTCGAAGGCGTGCACCTCATTCCTGTCGGCAGGTATCGGGAGGTGGCGGCGCGGCTCGAGGTCCTGCTGTCCCGATGACCGATTCGAATCTCGCACAGTCCGGGCGCCCGGCATGGCTCGCGGGCCAGTATCTGGCGGGCAGCGCTCTCGTCGGGGTCCAAAACGACGATGCCGGGCTCGTTGCAGCCGCCAGCGTCGGCGCCGGCCCGCTCTCGGCCTCGAATGCCGCCTTGCTCGTCGATCCGGCCGCTTCGCTCGAGGTGCTGGGGCGCCAGTGGGGGCTCGGAGCCCGCCAGGTCGGGCTGAGCGTGAACACGAACAAACGCTGAGGCTCGGACCCTCTACGCGCACCTCGACTCCGCCTCGCAGGGCGCCGCGGGCGGCTGAGACTGGCCGTCGCCTGACCGCCCTTTAACCGCGCTGTGCTGCATCCCCAGGCGGCCGCTCGGCTGTAAGCCCCGGACGTGCAGGGACGCGGCAAAGTCCACGTTTGCCCGCGCTGTGCGAAATACTGTTGCACGTGATCACCGAAGCAGCGGTCAGCTACGAGTGGCGGGGAGCCGCCGAGGAGCTCGAGCTCGACTGGCTGCACGCCGAGGCGTTCGATCATCCGCCCACGCCGGCGCAGTGGCAGCGCCAGCTCGAGAACCACTCGCTCGGCTGGGTCTGCGCCCGCCTGGACGAGGAGCTCGTGGGGTTCGCCAACGTCATCTGGGACGGCGGTGCCCACGCTGTCCTCCTCGACACGATGGTGTTGCCCGGCGAACAGCGGCAGGGGATCGGCGCCGAGATCGTCCGCGTGGCTGCGGAGGAGGCGCGTCGCTCCGGCTGCGCGTGGCTTCATGCCGATTTTGAGCGCGCCGTGGCCGCCTTCTACCTCGAGCAGTGCGGTTTCACGCCGACCGAAGCGGGCCTCCTCAACCTGCGAGCAAGGGTCGCCGACGAGCCCGAGGAGGAGTGAGCCCCCCCGCCCGTCGACTGCACGTCCTGCCGGGCTGCTTGATAGATGCGCTGCGCTCCCTCGCACGATCGAACACACGTTCGACTCGGTCGCCTCGGGGCGGTAAGCTCGCTCGACATGGCACACAGGTACTGCGTCGAGTTCCTCCCCTACCCGCTGCAGTACGGGGGCGGCGGCGACAAGATGGCGGTGGACAACCTTCTCAACGAGAAGGCACCGGAGTGGGAATTCGTGGAGTCCTTGCCCCACGGCAGCGGGCGAATGTTCGTCTTCCGCCACCGCGAGGATTGAGGGTCGCACCGCCGCGAATGGTGCAGCACCATCGCCGAGGTGACGGTGAGCTGCAGCGGGATGGCGGGCCCGCTGACGGGCCGAGTCTCCGCGACCTACCCGCCCGTAGCCCCGTTCGTACAGGTGAGCTCGCTCTCCACGAAGACCCGGCCGTCAGCACCAACGCAGCCGGTTTCTGACTCGGATCCGCTCCGGGGGAGAGACTCGAACTCTCAACCACACGGTTAACAGCCGCGTGCTCTGCCATTGAGCTACCCCGGAATGCCTCGCCCCCGGAGGGGTGCCGAAAGCAGCCTTCATGCTACTCCGGGCGTCACCAGGTCAGGATTCGTTCACCCAGGCGTGTCCGTCCCATCGCATGGAGGAGGTCCACTGCGTTCCGTCCCAGTAGCGCTGTCGGTTCGTGTCGCCTTCGATCGGGTACCAACCCTCGCTGGCCGGACGCTCAGCGGTCGGCTCAGCCTCCAAGGCTGGCGACGCGCCTTGGTACGCCTGCGGCCCGGCCACCGTCTGGGTCTCGCCGTCTGACGGGCTCGCCGCCTCGTACGGTGTCTGGACAGGGCTGTTGCTTACGGCAGGCGTGGGAGCGGGAGTCGCTTCGTAGGCGGCTGCCGCCGGCGGGTAGGCGGCGGGTTCAGCCGGGTAGGCGGCGGCCGGTGGGTAGGCGGCTGCCGGAGGGTAGGCGGCTGCCGGCGGCTGGTAGGCAGGGTCGGCGACTGGCGCCTGATAGCCGGCGGCACCGCCGCCGTAACCGGCCGCCTCGCCTGAATAGGGTTGAATCGCTCCGTAGGGTGCCTGCTGAGCGCCCTCCTGTCCCCACTGGGGGGCAGCACCCGGTGCGGGCCATCCAGCGCCGCCCGCCGGCGCCGGCTGAGCCTTCGAACGGCGCCGAGCCATCACGGCCACGACGATGATGGCCGCAACGACGACCACGCCGATGCCGCCGTAGAGAGCGCTCGAGGAGGAGCTGCTCGAGACGCCGATGCCGTTGGCGGGAATCTTGGCCGCTTCCGTCTGCGAGATCTGGTCGACCTGGCTCATCGCAAGACCTTCAGCGTCGATGAAGGCCACGACATTGCCCTGCGCCCATGCCACTGCGGAGATCGGGCTGCTGCCCTGGCAGGTCTCCGAGGCTGATCCGGAGATTCCCGAGATCGGCGTGATCGTCCCGGGTGTGTCGCCGGCTCCCGTGCAGACGTCGTTGACGGCTGCAGGGATGTTGGCACTGGAGGGGACGCTCGAACCGGGGAACTTCACGAGCATGATGAGCAGGATCTGCGTGTTGACGTCCGGTCCTGACCATCCGTCCACGGCCACGGCAATCTTCTCGTGTGTCTTGGAGGAAAGCGAGGAGGAGACCTGGGACTGCACCTGCTGGGTGACCGACGCCGGGGCAGTGGTCCAGCCGGGCACGGGGTTCGAGATGATGTAGGGCTGGACGGTCGGGTCGCCCGTCGCCGAGGCGGCCGCTGCACCGAGCATCGAGACGCCGAGGACAACAAGGATCGCCAGCACGGCGCGGCCGGCGAGTGCTGTCACACGGCCAAGGTGGGCGTCACGGATGTTCATAAGGGGAAAGCTACCCTGCTTGCCCGCTCTTGAGTGGCATCTGCGTTGTCGTCGCAGCACCCTGAGGCGTGGCGCCACCATCTTCGAGTGGCGGAGGAGGCGTTCGCGGGGTAAAAGGTGTGGATGCGGTTCAAGGTGGGTTTCTTTCTCGGGTGTGCAGCAGGTGCGTGGGCGGCCTCGAAGGCGTCCCAGCTGCGCCGCACCGAGCCAGGTCGGGGGGACTGGCCCCGGGTGGCAAGCTCGCGGATCGATGCCGTCAACGCCGAGGCGACGGCCGAACGCGTGCGTGCGATCGGTGATCTTGCCCGCGAGCGGCTGACGGGGTTCCTGGACAGCCCCATCGGCGACGCCGCTCGTGCCCGTGTAGCCGAGATGCTGACCTCGGCGGGAGGGCGCGCCAACGGCGCCCATCGGCGCGCCTCGGATTAGTTCAGCCGGCCACCGCCTCGGGCTCGCCGAAGCCGTAGCGCAGGACTTCGACGACGGCGTCGTAGCCGAGCTTGCGATACACGGAGTTGGGCGTCGGGTTGCCGAGGTCGGTGTAGAGCACGCACTCGTGCCCGGCTGCTCGTAGCCGCTTCGACAGGAAGCCGACGCAGGCGCCGGCGTACCCGCGCCGCCGCAGCGCCGGGGGCGTGTAGACGGTCTGGATTCGCGTGACACCCTCGATCGGGAGGGAATGCAAGGCCAGGCACACCGGCTCGCCGTCCTCCCACAGCCAGGCTTGGCCGCCCTCGACGCGGCGGGTGAGCACTTCCGCGTCAAAGCCGGTCTCGCCGATGAAGTCGAGGAACTCGCGCACGAACGTCCCCACGAGGGAGAGGTCGGCCTCGTTGGCCGGTCGGAGCAGTCCGCTCACCCCCTCCGGGAGGTGGAGGTCGCCGAGGCGGTAGAGCCGTTGTCCGGCCAGCGGGCGCGCCGCCGTCTTGTGAATCTCCGTCCAGTGCCCGGCGAAGGTCGCCGCCGTGCCGGCTTCGCCCGAGACGCCTGGGAGCAGCGCGCCGACGCCCGAAGCCGCCTCGGCGATGGCCTTGGCGGCTTCGGGCTGCATCGGCGTCAGCGTGACCGCAAAGTCAAGGGGCGACTGGAACCCGACGCCGACGGCGATGGCGCCCTCGCGAGCGACCCAGTATCGGCCCGGCTGGGGACGCGTCGCCCGCTCGTGCAGCAGCGTGAGCACGAGGTTGTGCTCGACGGGGCGGGCCGCCAAGTAGGTGCCGGCCCGCTCGATCACTTCAGCGGCGTTCGCAGTGGCTTCGACGGTCACCGACATGCCACATGATGGCAGCTGTCGGGGAGCCTCAGTCGCCCTCCACGTAGTCCCGCAACGGCCGGGACACCTGCGGGTGCCGAAGCTTCGCCAGCGTCTTCATCTCGATCTGGCGGATGCGCTCCCGGGTGACGCCGAAGATCTGCCCGACTTCCTCGAGCGTGCGGATGCGGCCGTCATCCAAACCGAATCGCAACCGCACGACTTCCTGCTCGCGCTCGCTCAACTCCCCGAGGGCCCGCTTGACCGCCTCGTTGAGAAGGATGCGAGTGGCGGCATCCGAAGGGACCTCGGCGGTCTGGTCCTCGAGGAGGTCCGACAAGCTGAAGTCCTCCTCATCGCCGAGGGGTTGCTCGAGCGAGATCGTGTCCTGGCTGATGCGCTGCAGCTCGCGCACACGGTCGACGGGGAACTCGATGCGGGCGGCGATCTCCTCCACCGTCGGCTCCCGCCCGAGCTCCTGCGACAGCTGGCGCTGCGAGCGCGTGACCTTGTTGATCGTCTCGACGAGGTGGACGGGGATGCGGATCGTGCGGGCCTGGTCGGCTACGGCGCGCGTGATGGCCTGCCTGATCCACCAGGTGGCATACGTCGAGAACTTGAAGCCGCGCCGGTGGTCGAACTTCTCCACCGCTCGCATGAGGCCGAGGTTCCCCTCCTGGATGAGGTCGAGGAAGGGCATGCCGCGGTTGCGGTACCGCTTGGCGATCGAGACGACGAGGCGGAGGTTGGCTTCGATGAGCAGGTCCTTGGCGTCTTGACCCTGCCTGATCACGCGCTCGATCTTGCGTCGCTCGGCGAAGGGCACCTCACCGAGCTTCTCTTCGGCCAGCCACGACTCGTAGATGGCGGACGCCTCGACGCCTGCCTCGATCTGCTGGGCGCAGAGGACCTCGAGCTCGGGCGTGAGGAGCGAGACGCGACCGATCTCTTTGAGGTAGGCGCGAACCGGGTCGGTGCCACCGCTGGAGGGGCCGCTGTAGTCACGCAGGCTCAGGGCCGAGGCGATGCGGGCACGACGTTCCTCGCCGGAGTCGGCGTTGTCGGAACTCATGTCGTCCGGCTCGCCTTCAGCGCTCAAGCGCCCTCCCCTCGACGGTTCCGTAGCCACCCTAACAAGCGGTCGGCAGCCTCGATGACGGGGCGCGGCGGCATCTGGTTCACGCCTGGTTCCTGCATCACCTCGAGCTCGGCCTTCAGGTGGGCGATACCGCTGCCAGCTGCGAGCAGGTGCGCCTCGTCGCCGGCCGCCTCCGCCGTGCGGGCCTCCCCTTCCAGGTCACCGAGGGCTCGGGTGGCCGCCGCTCGCACGAGTTGCACGATGGTGGGATCGGCGTCCGCCTCCGGCTCGATCACGGCGAGCTGGCGCAGGAGGTCGGCGACGTCGTCGTCGGCGCCTTCGATGGCGTCGTGGAGGCTCGTGGCGCCGGCGAGGGCGAGGTAGGCCTCCCGCTGCAGCCTGTCCGAGAAGAGGCACTCGTCCAAGCGACCCGCCATGGTCGCCGGCGAGTGGATGGCAAGGGCCAGCCCGTCGCGAGCGGCTCGCTGCCCCCGGCCGATGGGCGATGGCGGGCTGATCGACGCCACCTCGATCGAGCCCCGCTCAGCCGGCGGCCGATCGAGGTAGGGGCGCAACCGCTCCACCTCGATGCGGGTGCGATCCGCGATGGTCACGAGATACTGGTCCCGCACGAGCTCGTTCGGGTGCTCGGCGATCATGGCGACGGCCGCCTCGGCGGCGCGGGCACGGCCCTCCGGCGAGCGCAGATCTCCCGCCGCGAGCGCCCGCTCGACGCGGAAACCGAGAAACGGTTGTGCCTGTTCGATTGCCGTCCGCAGCTGCTCGGGGTCGCTCTGAGCGAGCCCGCCGGGGTCGCTGCCCGGCGGGAGGGCCGCCACGGCAACCTCGAGATCGTGCTGGCGCTCCCACTCGTAGAAACGCGACGCCGCCGACTGCCCGGCGGTATCGGCGTCGAAGGCGAGCACGACGCGCTTGGCAAAGCGTGCGATCACCTGGAAGTGCTCGTCGGTCAAGGCCGTCCCGCACGTGGCAACGGCGCGGGTGACGCCGGCTGCGAAGAGCCCGATGACGTCGGTGTAGCCCTCGCAGACGACGATCTCGCCGGCTTGCACGATCCCCTGGCGCGCCCAGTTGAGCCCGTAGAGGGTTCGGCGTTTGGAGTAGATAGGGGTTTCTTTCGAGTTGCGGTACTTCGCCGCCGGGCTGCCGCCGTCCGCCCCAGGACCCGGGCGCCCGGGCAGGATGCGCCCGCCGAGGGCGATCGGGATGCCGCCCGGATCGAAGATGGGAAAGATCACCCGCCCGCGAAAGCTGTCCTGCGGCCCGTAGTTGCCGTCATGGGCGAGACCGGCCTCTATGAGGACGTTCCCGGCCATGCCGAGGGCTTTTGTGAGGTTGGCGCCCCGCTCCGGCGACCAACCGAGACGGAACTGCCGCACGACGTCGCCGTCGTAGCCGCGGGACCGGAGGTACTGGCGGGCCGCTTTGGCGTCGGCGTGGCTGAGGAGGCGCTGGTGGTAGAACTCGACGGCCCGCCGCATCGCCTCCTTCAGCGCCTCCTGCTGGTCGCGGTCGTGCTGTCCCCTCCCGCCGGTCTCCTGGCGCACGGTGATGCCGGCGCGGGCGCCCAGCCGCTCGACCGCCTCGACGAAGTCGCAACCCTCGATGGCCCGCAGGAACGTGATGGCGTCGCCCGACGCCTGGCACCCGAAGCAGTAGTAGAGGCCTTCCTCGCCGTTCACGCTGAACGAGCCTGTCTTCTCGGCGTGGAACGGGCACAAGCCCACGAACCTCCGCCCGACGCGCTTCAGCGGCGTGTACTCCCCGATGAGCGCCACGATGTCGGTCGCCGCCCGCACCTGTACGACGTCCTCGTCAGGAATGCCCATCGAGCGCACGGTAACGCCTTGCCCGACCCGGTGTTGCTCCGGCGGCCCGCCTCGGGGAGGGCGGTGCCTAGCGTGACGCCATCGAACACGCCATGGCGCCCTTCCAGGAGGACTCGGGCGTGCAGCTCGGACGTGTCAGGCTCGCCGAGTCCTTCACGGGCGAGGGCGAGGCGACGAGCGGACGGCCCTACAGGCGGGCTGCCAGCACGGACTGTGCCGCCGCCAGCCGAGCGATCGGCACCCGGTACGGCGAGCAGCTCACGTAGTCGAGCCCGGCCTTGAAGAAGACGTCGATCGAGGCCGGGTCGCCCCCGTGCTCTCCGCAGACGCCGCACTCGAGCCCGGGACGGGTCGCCCGCCCGCGCTCGACGGCGATGCGGACGAGCTCGCCGACGGCCACGGGGTCGATGTTCTCAAAGGGGTTGGAGGGGAGGAGGCCCTTCTCGAGGTAGGCCGACATCATGCGGCCCTCCACGTCGTCGCGGCTGAAGCCGAACGTCATCTGGGTGAGGTCGTTCGTCCCGAAGGAGAAGAAGTCGGCCACCTCGGCGATCTCGCCGGCGACGAGGGCGGCGCGGGGGGTCTCGATCATCGTGCCGATGAGGACCTCGACGTGCTCGGCCTCGCCCGTGGCGCCTTCCTCAGCGGCGGCGATCGCCTCGGTCACCCAGGAGCGGGCGAGGGCGAGCTCTTCGCGCGAGATCGTGAGGGGGATCATGACCTCGACGACCGGCTTGCCGCCCGTCCGCACGCGGTCGAGGGCCGCTTCCATGAGGGCACGGACCTGCATGGCGTAGAGGCCGGGCTTGATGACGCCGAGGCGCACGCCTCGCGTTCCGAGCATCGGGTTCGACTCTCGCCAGGACCGGGCCGCCTCGTAGAGCGCCCGCTCCTCGTCGGTGAGACCCTCGGTGGCGTCCTTCACGGCGAGATGCTCGACGTCGGGGAGGAATTCGTGGAGAGGCGGGTCGAGGAGGCGCACCACGACCGGCAGGCCGTCCATCGCCTCGAGGATGTCGATGAAGTCGGCACGCTGCACGACGCGCAACTCCTCGAGGGCAGCCGTTTCCTGCTCGTCGGTGGCGGCGAGGATCATGCGGCGCACGACGGGAAGGCGGTCCTCGCCGAGAAACATGTGCTCGGTCCGGCACAGACCGATGCCTTCGGCGCCGAGCTGGCGAGCGTTGGCGGCGTCCGCGCCGGTGTCGGCGTTCGCCCGCACGCCGAGGTGGCCGCGGCGGATCTCGTCCGCCCAGCCGAGGATGGCGTTCATCTCCGGCGGGGGCGAGGCAGCAGTGAGCGCGACGGCGCCGAGCACGACGGTTCCGGTCGACCCGTCGATCGAGATCACGTCGCCCTCGTGCACGACCGTGCCGTCAACGCTGAACGACTTGGCCGCCTCGTTGATGCGGAGGGCCTCGGCCCCCACGACGGCCGGCTTGCCCCAGCCCCTCGCCACTACCGCTGCGTGGGACACGAGGCCGCCGCGGGCGGTCAGGATCCCTTGGGCGGCGAGCATGCCGTGGACGTCCTCCGGGCTCGTCTCGTTGCGCACGAGCACGACGCTCTCGCCCCTACGGGCGGCTTCGTCGGCGTCGTCCGCCGTGAGGACGACCTTGCCGACGGCCGCTCCCGGCGAGGCGCCGAGCCCCTTGGTGAGCACCGAGGCGGAGGAATCGGCGAACTGTGGGTGGAGGACCTGGTCGATGTGCTCGGCGCTCACGCGCTGCACGGCTTCCTCGTGGCTCAGCCGGATGACGGGGTCGGCCACCATGTCGACGGCCATCTTGAAGGCGGCGCGCCCCGTGCGCTTGCCCACGCGGGTCTGCAGCATCCAGAGCTTGCCCTGCTCGATCGTGAATTCCGTGTCGCACATGTCGCGGTAGTGCGCCTCGAGGCGGGTGAAGATGTCGAGCAGCTCGCCGTAGATGGCGGGGAAGAGCCCTTCGAGTGCCGAGAGCGGCTGGGTGTTGCGGATGCCGGCCACGACGTCCTCGCCCTGGGCGTTCACGAGGAAGTCACCGTAGGAACCGGCCGCTCCCGTCGCCGGATCCCGCGTGAAGCCGACGCCGGTGCCCGAGTTGTCGTCACGGTTGCCGAACACCATCGCCTGCACGTTGACCGCCGTTCCGAGGTCGTGCGGGATGTGCTCGCGCACGCGGTAGGCGATGGCACGGGCGCCGTTCCAGGATCCGAAGACGGCCTCGATGGCTCCCCGCAGCTGGTCCATGGGTGCCTCGGGGAAGGGCGAGCCCGTCTGCTGCCTGACGACCTCCTTCAGCTCCCCCACGAGCGTCTTCAGCGTCTCGGCGGGAAGGTCGGCGTCGGACGTGACGCCGCTGTGCTCCTTGGCACGCTCGAGCGGCTCGTCGAGGGCTGAACCCGTCACCCCGAGCACGATGCGGCCGTACATCTGCACGAAGCGCCGGTAGGAGTCGAAGGCGAAACGTTCGTCGCCGGTCTGGGCGGCCAAGCCTCCCACGGAGACGTCGTTCAAACCGAGGTTGAGCACCGTGTCCATCATCCCTGGCATGGAGAACTTCGCTCCGGAGCGCACCGAGACGAGGAGCGGATCGCTCGCATCGCCGAGCTTGCGACCCATGCGGCTCTCGAGGCGCTCGAGGTGCTCGCTCACCTCGTCGGAAAGGCCCGCCGGCCAGCCGCCCTCCATGTAGGCGCGGCAGGCGTCGGTCGAGATGGTGAAGCCGTGCGGGACGGGCAGCCCGAGGACGGACGTCATCTCGGCCAGGTTGGCTCCCTTTCCGCCGAGCAGGTCCTTCAACTCCATGGGCGGGCGAGGGTGCTCGTGGTCGAAGTCGAAGACGTAGGCCATCGGTGTGACGATCCTTCCTTGGGGTTGGGCATTCCTCGGTGGGAGAAGTCCTACCGCCGAGCCTACTGACGCCTGCCGGTGGCGCCCCGGGCGCCCCCCGGCAGCCCGGTCGAGGCGTCCGGCCTTCGCCTGGGGCATGGCACCTGCCAGAGGAAGCTAGGACGGCAGGACCTCAGCGGTCGAGTTCGGCCTCCAGCCGCTCGGCGATCGTCCCTGGCAGCTGCCCGATGGGAACCCTCACCTGCTCGGTCGAGTCGCGGTCGCGCACGGTGACGGCGCCGTCCTCGAGCGAATCGAAGTCAACCGTCACGCACAGAGGGGTCCCGATCTCGTCCTGGCGCCGGTAACGGCGGCCGATCGCCTGCGTCTCGTCGTAGTCGCAGACGAAGCGCCGCTGCAGCGTGCGCAGGATCTTCTTTGCCAAGGGCGTGAGCGTCTCCTTCTTCGAGAGTGGCAGGACGGCGACCGAGTAGGGGGCGATGCGCGGGTGGAGCCGGAGCACGGTGCGGTCCTCGCCGGCGACGACGTCGGTGTCGTAGGCCGCCAGCAGCATGGCCATCATCGTGCGGGTGAGCCCGGCGGCGGGTTCGATGACATAGGGCATGTAGTGCTCACCGCTCGTCTGGTCGAAGTACTCGAGCTTCGTGCCCGAGTGCTCAGAGTGGGAGCGCAGGTCGAAGTCGGTGCGGTTGGCGATGCCCTCGAGCTCTCCCCAACCCCACGGGTAGAGGAACTCGACGTCAGCGGTACCCGCCGAGTAGTGCGACAGTTCCGACTCCTCGTGCTGGCGGAGCCGGAGCATCTCCTTCGGCACCCCGTAACGCTCGTACCAGTCGAGTCGCTCCGTGCACCAGTACTCGAACCACGAAGCGGCCTCGGCCGGCGGTACGAAGTACTCCATCTCCATCATCTCGAACTCGCGGGTGCGGAACACGAAGTTGCCCGGCGTGATCTCGTTGCGGAACGCCCGCCCCGTCTGGGCGATGCCGAAGGGCGGTCGCTTGCGCGTCGTCTGCAGGACGTTGAGGAAGTTGACGAACATGCCCTGCGCCGTCTCGGGCCGCAAGTAGGCGGCGGCGGCGCTGTCCTCCACCGGGCCGACGAAGGTCTTGAACATGAGGTTGAACGGCCGCGCCTCGGTGAGATCCTTCGAGCCGCATTTGGGGCAGCTGTCGCCGATCTGGTCGGCCCGCCAGCGCTCCTTGCAATTGCGGCAGTCCACGAGGGGGTCCGTGAAGGCGGCGAGGTGGCCGGAGGCCTCCCAGACCTTCGGGTTCGTGAGCACGGCGGCGTCGATGGGAACGACGTCGTCACGCTCCTGGACCATCGACCGCCACCAGGCGTCGCGAACGTTGCGCAGCATGAGCGCACCGAGCGGCCCGTAGTCGTAGGTGGAGCGGATGCCACCGTAGATCTCGGCCGACGGGAAGACGAAACCCCTCCGCTTGCACAGGTTCACGACGGCGTCGAAGAGAGCCGGATCAGGCGTTGGTGAGGTAACCGCAGGCTTCATCTCGCGAGAATAGTCGGAGGCTGTCGGCGCCCTTACTATGAGCTGGGAGCTGTTCGGGAGAGCTACCGGTTGAGGGCAGCGGGCGAAGGGAACAGCCAGGACGTGAGCAGAGCGATCCATCCCTCCTTGGTCCCTGCGCCGGCGAACGTCACATCCCTCGCCGGTGTTGTCACGCTCACTGACGGTGTTCGCATCGAGACCCCGCCGGAGTTGGCCGGCGTCGCCCGCTGGTTCCGGCGCCTCCTCGAGCAGTCGACCGGCTGGTCCGTGGAGATGGCCGGTCCGAGCGATCGCAGCGCAGAGGCAGCCGGCCGGGAGCTCTCGCCGGCTGTGACCCGCCTCGTGCTGGAGCTGGGACCGGCTCGTGAGGCCGGCGCCGCCCGCGGACGTGCGTCGGCGGCTCCGGGCTTGAGGACGGCGGCTGAGGAGAGCTATCGCCTTCGCGTCGCCGAGGGCACGGTCACGGTCAGCGGCGGGGGGGCGGCAGGGGTCTTCTACGGCCTGCAGACACTCCGCCAGCTCCTTCCCGACTCCTGGTGGCGCGCCGCACCCCTCGAGGCCGCCGTCGCGGCGAACCTCGCCGGCCTCGAGATCGGCGACGCGCCTGCCTTCGCCTGGCGGGGCGTGCACCTCGATGTCGCCCGTCATTTCATGCCGAAAGGCTTCGTGCTCAAGCTGATCGACCTCATCGCCCTGCACAAGTGCAATGTCCTGCACCTCCATCTGACCGATGATCAGGGCTGGCGCTTGCCGGTCGCCGCCTACCCTCGTCTCGTCGAAGTCGGGGCTTGGCGGCGGGAGTCCCCGCTCGGCCACTACCGGGAGACGGGCGGAGACGGCCGGCCGCACGGCGGCTACTACACCGCCGAGGACATGAGCGAAATCGTGGCGTACGCCGCCGAACGCTTCGTCGACGTCCTGCCGGAGATCGACATGCCCGGCCACATGCAGGCGGCGATCGCCGCCTATCCGGAGCTCGGGAACTCCCTCGAGCGACGGGAGGTTCGGACGCGCTGGGGGATCTCGCGACATGTGCTCAACCTCGAACCGGCGACGCTGCGGTTCTGCACCGATGTGCTCGACGAGGTCATGGACCTCTTCCCCTGGCGCTACGTGCACGTCGGCGGTGACGAGTGTCCGACGACGGAGTGGGAGGCCTCCGAGAAGGCCCAGGGCCTGATGCGGCAGGAGGGTTTCGGGAGTGCCCGCCAGCTGCAGGGTTGGTTCACGAGCCGCATTGCCGAGCACCTCGCCGACCGGGGCCGCCTGCTCGTCGGCTGGGACGAGATCCTCGAGAGCGGAGCGCCACCGGGATCGGTCGTCATGTCCTGGCGGAGCGCCGACGGCGGCGCCAGAGCGGCCTCTGCAGGCCATGACGTCGTCATGGCACCCCAGCAGTGGCTGTACTTCGACTGGGCATATGAGGACGACGTCGCCGAGCCCCTCGCCATCTGCCCGGCCACGAGCGTCGAACGCGTCTTCGGCTTCGACCCGGTGCCCGCCTCGATCCCGGCGGGCGAGCGCCGGCGCGTGCTCGGCGCCCAGTGCCAGCTCTGGACCGAGTTCGTGCCGAATGGGCAGCACGCGGAGTACATGTACTTTCCTCGTGTGAGCGCCTTCGCCGAAGTGGTCTGGCGTGGGCCGGCCCGCGTCGAGGCGGACGCTGCGGGCTTCGACGAGTTCGCCGAGCGTCTCGCTCGCCACCTGCGCCGCCTCGATGCGGTCGGCGTCAACTACCGCCCGCTCGACGGGCCGACGCCCGGGCAGTCGTGGGCCTGGTCGCAGGAGTGAGCTCGGGCAGCGGAAGCCCCCGCGGCGCGGCCGACGTCGCCGGCCCGCTCGGATTCGGCCGGTGGGCCACGGGTTGGGCACACGAGCTGGAGACCGTCGGCAAGCCACCCTACGAGGTCGTGCTGCCGTCCGCCGACGAGGCGACCGAGATCCTTGGGCGTCTCGGCGTCGGAGGCCTCGACGCCGCCGACGTCGTCGCCACGCTGCCGTCACGGCGGGGCACGCCCGAGTGGTGGTGGCTGCTCGAGCGTGCCTGCCACAGCTTGACGCGAGCAATGGGCGACCCGGACTGGCCGCACTCCGTGTGGCCGAGCTGGGTGGGGCAGCGCTTCTCGCTGCAGCGCCGATGCTTCATGGCACACGTCTTTCTCGCCACGATGCGGCACACCCTTGCCTGGCACCGCCGGCTCGGGATACCGGAGGCCATCTCGAGGGCCTCGATGTCGGACCTCGCCCGCCACATGACGCTGCACCGGCGCATCCACGAGACCACGGGGGTCGACGCGCCGTGGTGGCTCAGCCTGTGCCTGCGAGCAGAGCTCTTCGAACTCGGGCGCCTTCAGTTCAACTGGTTCCACCTCGGTGTCGGCGACCAGAGCCCGGCGTGGTACCCGGCCGAGGAGGCACGGCGGCGCGGGGCGGGGTTCCGGCACGGCGAGATCTGCTGCGGCGTCCACATCCCCGAGTCCGGGCCCCTCACGCCGGCGGCGTGCGACGAGTCGTTCGAGCGGGCGAAGAATTTCTTCGCCGAGTACTTCCCGCTCTCGGGCCAGTCCCGAAGACTGGCGACGTGCTGGTCGTGGTTGATGGACGATCAACTTGCCACCTGGCTGCCGGCGGACTCGAACATCATGAGGTTCCAGCGCCGCTTCGAGCTCGTGCCCGGCTGGGTCACGACGGACGACTCCATGCTCGAGTTCGTGTTTCGCGTGCCCGATGGGCTCGAGCGGCTCGATGCCCTGCCGCAGCGGACGACGCTGCAGCGCGCTGCCGTGGCCCATCTGCGGGCGGGCGGTCACTGGCATTCCCGCTCGGGCTGGGTCGACCTGTGAGGGTCCACCCGTTCCGCCGCGCGCTGCCGGTCGCCGCCCGCCTCACGGGCACGAAGCGTCGCATGGGCGACGCCGGCGCCATGCGCCGGCACATCGACGGCCTGCACGTGCGGCCCCGTTCCTCTGCGCCACCGCGCGGTCTCGCGCGTCTCGTGGACATCGCCGTCACCGTCTCAGCGCCCGGTTGGCAGATTTACACGGTCCGCCGCCGTGGCGACCGGGAGCACGCTTCAGGCGGGCTTGGCGCCGTCTACCTCCACGGTGGCTCCTACATCAACGAGATCAACCTGTTGCACTGGCACCTCGTCGCTCATCTCGCCCGCAGCACGGGCGCCGAGATCACCGTCCCGATCTACCCGCTCGCCCCGCGAGCGACGGCGGCAGTGGTCGTGCCGGCTGCCGCCGAGATCGTCGCCGGGCTGCTCGATGACGTTGGCAGCGAGCACGCCGTCTTGATCGGCGACTCGGCGGGCGGCGGCCTGGCCCTGGCCGCCGTCACTGCGCTTCGTGACCAGGCGGTCGCTGTGCCGCGCGACACGATCCTCCTCTCGCCGTGGCTCGACCTCAGCCTGTCGGATCCAGCCGTCGCCATGGTGGCGCGGATCGACCCCGTGCTTGCCGTCGAGGGCCTCCGGATCGCCGGTGCCGCCTACCGTGGGACGCTCAAGGCAGACGACCCCACGGTGAGCCCTATCAACGGTGATTTCAGCGGCCTCGGACGCTTGACGGTCTTCACCGGCACGCGCGACCTCCTCAACGTCGACGCCCGCCGCTTGAGGGAACGCATCGATGCGGGTGTGTTCGGCACCCGCATCAGGTTCCACGAAGCCGATGCCATGATCCACGACTACGCCCTGCTGCCGATCGCCGAGGGGCGGCAGGCGCGTGCCGTCATGCGGGACACCCTGCGGGGCTGATCCCGACGGCGCAGGGTGTGCGGCCTTAGTCCTTCCGGCCGCTCAGGGCGAGGCCGACGCCGACGGCGACGATGGCGAGCCCACCGGCACCGCCCACCATCTCCAGGCGGCGGGGTGAGCGGGCGAACCAGGAGCGGAACACTCCGGCCGCCAGGCCCCAGAGGCTGTCCGAAACCAGGGCGATCCCGCCAAAGACCGCGCCGAGCAGCAGGATCTGAACCGGCACGTGCCCACTCGCCTTCTCGACGAACTGCGGCAGGATGGCGGTGAGGAAGATGATCGTCTTCGGATTCGAAACGCCCACGAGCCAGCCTTGCACTGCGGTCCGCAAGTCGGAGACGGGGTCGCCCGTCGCGGTGGCTACGACGGACTGCAGGCCTTTCCGCTTTCGCCAGGCCTGCACACCGAGCCACACGAGATAGGCGGCTCCCGCAAGCTTGACGACCTCGAGGACGACGATCGAGCGCTCGACGAGCTCGCCGATCCCGACGGCCACGACAACGACCTGTACGTACTCGCCGAGGGTGTTCCCGAGGACCGTGAGCAAAGCCGCCCGCTTGCCGTGAGCAAGGGCGCGGCCCACGATGAACATGACGCTCGGCCCCGGGATCACGATGATCACGAAGGCCGTGACGGCAAAGGCGAGAAGGTGGCTGGTCGGCACGACGCCAGCGTACTTGTGGTCCCTCCGCCTCGACTCGTCTCTGGCAGGCCGAGCCGGAGACGATGGCGCCAGCCCTCCCCCGGCACGACGAGATCCTGCGGGGCGCCATCGAGCAGGCGGGCGGAAGCTGCGGGGGCGATCTGCACGACGGGCCACGTCGACACCTTCGACGTGGCCGACTTCGTCGGGTCGCTCGTCGACAAGAGCCTCGTGGTCGCCGACCGCTCCGACGGTGCCGTGCGCTACCGGCTTCTCGAAACGATCCGCCAGTACTGCGCAGAGGAGCTGCTGAGGCACGACGGCGCCGACGAGGTCCTGTAGGCGAGGACCCGCCATGCCGAGTTCTACCTGTCGCTGGCAGTGGAGGCGGCCCTCGAGCTGACCGGTTCACGCCAAGGTGGGTGGCTGGCACGGCTCGACCATGACTGGGCAACCTGCGAGTCACGTTCGCTTATCCTGCCGAGGCCGTGGCGCCGGGCTCAGCGCGGGCGCCCCTTCACGATCGGACACCCAGCAGGCCGGCCGGGTCGAAGGCCGCCTCGCCCGCCACAATCGTGGCCGCAACGGAGAGGTCAGGTTCGAGCACGACGAGATCGGCGGGCATCCCCGGTTGCAGCCTTCCGAGGCGGTCTCCGTGCCTGCCGAGCGCCTTGGCAGGCGTCGAGGTGGCGGCAGCGATGGCGGCACCCAGTGACAGCCCGACGACCGCTACGAGGTTGCGCACGGCGGCGTCCATCGTGAGCACACTGCCGGCCAGTGTTGACGGGTCCGTTGCCAAGGTGGCGCGACTGTTTGCGACCGAGACCAGCATGCGACCGATCTCGTAGCTGCCGGGTTCCAGGCCTGCAGCCGAGATGGCGTCGCTGACGGCGACGAGGCGTCCGGGCGCACTGCGAGCTGCAAGCTGCAAAACGGCAGGATGCACGTGCTGAAGGTCGGCGATGACCTCGAGCGTGACTCGCTCGTCGAGCAGGAGCGCCGTCAGGGCGCCGGGCCGACGATGATGGAGCGGCGCCATGGCGTTGAACAGATGGGTGGCGTGACGGGCGCCCGCGTCGATGGCGGCACGGGTCGCCTCGAAGCCGGCATCGGTGTGCCCGATGGCGACGGCGATCCCGAGCTCGAGGGCGGCGGCGATCAGCTCATCGCTGCGCGGGAGCTCCGGCGCCAGTGTCACCATACGGATCGATCCGCCGGAGGCCTCCGAGAGCGCCCACAGCTCGTCGGGATCGGGCAGCCGCAGGGCAAACGGATCGTGGGCTCCGAGCTTCGCCCGTGCGATCCAGGGACCCTCCAGGTGGATCCCAGCGATCGTCGCCCCTCCGGGAAGTCGCTGCCCGACCGCCTCGGCGATGGCGGACACCGTCGTCAGCAGGTTCTCCTGCGTGTCGGACACCGTCGTGGCCAAGAGCGAGGTCGTGCCATGTCGGACATGAAAGCGTGCGATCTGCTGCAATGCCGCTCGGACGCCCTCCGGCCGGTCCCCGTTCACCTGGGCGCCATCCCCACCGTGCACGTGCACGTCGATGTAGCCGGGTGCCACGATCCGTGGCCCGAGGTCGATGACGGATTCCTCGGCGTGCGTCCATTCCCCGAGGCCGGCGATCTGCCCGTCGCGTACCTCGAGCCACCCTGGTGAGATGACCGTTTCGGGTGTCACGACCCGGTCGGCCCGCAGCATGTACCCGGGAAGGTTCCTCGCCACCGGCCCGTCGAGCGGTGGAGGCGGGCTCACTCGGCCGAGGCTACCTCCGGAGCTACGGCGATCCTCGGGGGCAACGGCGACGTCGACGAGGTCGTATGCGCCGAGCGCAGGCGACGATCGAGGTGGTACTCGATGGCGACGGTGGCGAGACGCTCCACCTCGGCGGTCGCCCTGCTCGGGGGCTCGGCGAGAGCCTTGCGGAGGTGTCCCCCGAGGATCTGGCGGATGAGCGCCACGGCCTCGGGCGAGACGGCCTGGCCGCTCCGGCACGACCGGCACAAGAAGCCCCCGACCCCCTCGTCAAAGGCCACCAGCTCCGCCGGCTCACCGCAGGCGGCGCACTGCTCGACGACCGGGCTCACCCCCTCGAGGCTGAGCAGCTTCCAGAGGAAGGCGCCCAAGAGGACGGCGCCGCCATCGCCAGCGAGCGTGGTCAAGGCACCCACCAGCATCGTGAACAGCTCCGGCATGGGGTGGCGCTCCACGGCGACCTGGTCGACTGCCTCGAGCATCGTGAAGGCGACGGGCATCTTGTCGAGGTCCTCACGGATCGGGCGGAAAACATCGATGACCTCGGCCTGCGTGATGACGTCGAGCTCGCGGCCCTTCCAGCACATGAGCGACACGTGCGTGAGGAGGTCGAGCCGCCCGGCCAGCTTGGACTTGGTCTTGCGCACCCCCTTGGCGACGGCGCGCACCTTGCCGTGCTCGGGCGTGATGAACGTGATGATGCGGTCCGCCTCGCCGAGGCGCATCGTCCGCAGCACGACACCCTCGTCCCGGAACGTTGCCACTGACCCACGCTAGAGCGCTCCCGCCGATAGCTAGGCGCTTTGGCGAGATCCTCAGCTGCGTCCGCGCAGGCCGTGCATCCGTCCCCCGAGGTAGATGAGGGCGACACCGACGACGATGACGACGATGAGGCCGAGTGCCTGGGCGTCTCCGGCGGCCGCCAGCACGACGAGAAAGCCGAGGACCAGCAACCCCAAGGTGATCCCGGAGATGACCCCGATGTGATCCCAGAGTCGCCAGGGCGCAGCCGGCTGGCCGCCGTTGCCCTCGTCACTCATCGCTTGATGCCGCCGAACCGTCGTTCCCGGTGCTGGAACTCGCGGATGGCGTCGAAGAGGTTCTCCCGCCGGAAGTCCGGCCAGAGGACGTCGACGAAGACGAGCTCCGAGTACGCCAGCTGCCAGAGGAGGAAGTTGGAGGTGCGGTATTCACCGGAGGTGCGCACGACGAGGTCGGGATCCGGCATGTCGGGCCAGTAGAGCCGGTTGCGGATGACCCGTTCGTCGACCTTCTCCGGCTTGATGCCATCGGCCACGACGGCTCTGACGGCGTCGACGATCTCGGCGCGGCCGCCGTAGTTGAAGCAGATCGTGAGCGTCATGCGGCGGTTGTGGGCCGTGCGGGCAGCCGATTCGTCCATGTGACGAAGGAGACGCTTCGGTACGCGCCAGTCGCGCCGTCCCGCAAAGCGGATGCGGACGCCCTTTTGCGCCAGGTCGTCGCGGTGACGCGTGAGGATGCCCTCGTTGAAGTTCATGAGGTAGCGCACCTCGTCCGGCGGGCGCCGCCAGTTCTCCGTCGAGAAGGCGAACATCGAGAGCCACCGCACCCCGACCTCGAGGGCGCCGTCGACGGTGTCGAACATCGCTTCCTCGCCGGCGGCGTGTCCCGCCGTCCTCGGCAGCCCGCGGGCACGCGCCCAGCGACCGTTGCCGTCCATGACGCAGGCGACGTGGTTCGGAACGCGTTTCGGGTCGATGCCCTCGCTTGACACGAGGCGACGTTACTCCCGGTTGCGCGGGGTCCCCGAGTCGGCGAGGACCGCCTCCACCCAACGGGCGGCTGCCGACCTGGCGGTTTCGACGTCACCCGAGCGCACGAGGGGCCAGAGCACCTCCTCCACGAGGTCGTCCCAGCCGAGGCCCTCGCTCGAGACGCCGGCGGCGCGGATGGCGGTACGGGCCTCGCCCGTGATGGCCGCCAGCTCCCCCACCTCCTCACCGACCACCTCGCCGATGCGTCGCCGCACCCAGCCGGCGAGCCACGGGCTGACGCCGGCCGTGGAGACGGCGACGGAGACGTCGCCGCGACGCAACACGGCCGGCATGAGGAAGGAGCACGACGCCGGGTCGTCGGCGGCGTTCACGAGCACGCCTGCCCGCTCGGCGTCGCGAAACACCTCTCTGTCCACGGCGGGGATCCCGGTGGCGGTGACGACGAGGCGGTAGCCGGCCGCCTCTCCGGAACGGTACGGCCGCCGTGCCACCTCGACGGGTAGGTCGGCCCAGGGCGCCGAGATCTCCGGTGAGACGACGGTGACGAGGGCGCCGCTCTCCCGACGCAGCGTTCGCATCGAGTCGGAAGGCAGGGGGTGACATGCCGACGGGCCTCGGGGCGGAGATCTTCGTGGGCGGCCACGCGTGGCTGACCCAGTTCGTCATCCTGTTGCTCGTCATCGGGATCCCGGCATTGGTCGTGTGGGGTGCCGTCTCCCTGTGGCGAGACTCCGCAACCCGCCGGACCTCGCCCCCGGATCCTGAGCTCATCCTGAAATTGCGCCTCGCTCGTGGCGAGATCAGCGTCGAGGAGTACGAGCGCCTGCGGGGGTTGATCCGCTACAGCCGGTAGCGAACGCCGCGCCTGCTCGAGCGTCAGCCCTTGTCGACCTTCTTCAGGGCACCGTACCCACGCTCGATGGCCGCCGTGATGATGGCCTCGAAGTCCTTGTCGGTCAGCACGTGCGGGGTGCCCATGGAGGATGCCCGCCAGTACAGCTCGGCCAGCCATTCG